>JAABUX010001178.1_pt1 | contig 40734 bp, 51 predicted proteins | sample 5561851 | NCBI WGS metagenome assembly JAABUX01 (sample SAMN10711883, study PRJNA513361) | rock metagenome | isolation source: Antarctica rocks | place: Antarctica: Victoria Land, Richard Nunatak red sandstone | collected 2016-01-03 | reverse complement strand
TGCTCAGCGTGACAACATACCTCTTCACCACAACCTGTCTCGAAGACACCGAATCGACCTCCACACAACCGACCAGCCATCGATTCAAAGAAAGCGGTCTCTGTCAATGACGAGAGGTACTAGCCCGCGCGCTGCCGCTCCCGGTTGGCGACATAATCCTCGCGCGCCGCCTGCACTGAGGGTCGCACCGAGACCTCCGGCACCGTCACATCCCACCAGTGGCCACCGGCATCGGTGATGGTCGCCGCCTCGGTATCGATGACCACCGCATAGGTCCGGTCGGATGCGCGCGCGCGCGCCAGCGCCTGCGGCAGCGCGGCCAGGCTCGGCACCCGCTCCGACACTGCGCCGAGGCTGCGCGCGTGCGCCGCGAAGTCGATCTCCGGCAGGATCTCGTGCAGCGTGTCGGCCAGCATGTTGTTGAACGACGCCCCGCCGGTTGAACGCTGCAGGCGGTCGATGCAGCCGAAGCCGCGATTGTCCAGCACCATCAGGATCAGCTTGCGCCCGAGCATGATCGAGGTCGCGATCTCCGAGTTCAGCATCAGGTAGGAGCCGTCGCCCACCATCACGATCACCTCACGCGATGGGTCCGCCATCTTGATGCCGAGGCCGCCGGCGATCTCGTAGCCCATGCAGGAGAAGCCGTACTCGGCGTGGTAGCCGCCCGGCAGCGACGCGCGCCAGTGCTTGTGCATCTCGCCCGGCAGGCCGCCGGCAGCCGAGACCAGCACGTCGGTCGGCAGCGAGGCGCGCTGCACGGCGCCGATCACTTGGGCATCCGAAGGCGGGGCGTCCGAGGGCCGGGCGTCGGTGCCGCGCGGCGCGTCGGTGTAGGCAGCGGCGCGGTCGAGCCAGCCGGCGCGCGCACGCTCTGCGGCAGCGCTCCATGCCGAGGGCGCCGACCAGTCGCCCAGCGCCGCGTCGAGTGCCGCGAGCCCCGCCTGCGCATCGGCCACCAGCGGCAGCGCCGCGTGCTTGCCGGCATCGAACGGCTGCGCGTTCAGGCCGATCAGGCGCATCCCGGCATCCTGGAACAGCGCCCAGGAGCCGGTGGTGAAATCGGCCAGCCTGGTGCCGACCGCGAGCACCACGTCGGCCTTCGCGGCGACGTCGTTCGCGGCCCCGGTGCCGGTGACGCCGATGCTGCCCATCGCCATCGGGTGGCTGAACGGCAGCGCCGACTTGCCCGCCTGGGTCTCTCCCACCGGCATGCCGCGCCGGGCGCAGAAATCCGCCAGCTCGCGCTCCGCGCGGGAATACAGCACGCCGCCGCCGGCGATCACCAGCGGCCGCTTCGCGCCACGCAGCGCCGCCGCCGCCGCCGCCAGCTCGGCCAGGTCCGGACGCGAGCGCCGCATGCGGTGCACCCGCTCGGCGAACAGGCTCTCCGGGAAGTCGTAGGCCTGGGCCTGCACGTCCTGGCACAGGGACAGCGTGACCGGTCCGCACTGGGCCGGATCGGTCAGCACCGCCATGGCGCGCGGGAACGCCGCGATCAGCTGCTCGGCCCGGGTCAGCCGGTCGAAATAGCGCGAGACCGGCCGGAAGCAGTCGTTGGCGCTGACGGTGCCGTCCTCGAAATCCTCGACCTGCTGCAGCACCGGATCGGGCCGCCTGCCGGCGAACACGTCCCCCGGCAGCAGCAGCACCGGCAGGCGGTTGACATGCGCCAGCGCGCAGGCGGTCACCATGTTCAGCGCGCCCGGGCCGATCGAGGTCGTGCAGGCCATCGCACGCTGCCGGCGGCTGGCCTTGGCGTAGGCGACGGCGGCATGCACCATGGCCTGCTCGTTATGCGCCCGATAGGTCGGCAGCGTCGCGCGGGCGGCGTGCAGCGCCTCGCCCATGCCGGCGACGTTGCCGTGTCCGAAGATCGCCCACACGCCGCCGAAGAACGGCACCACCTCGCGCGCCGCCGCATCGCCGGTCTCGATCATCTGCGCCTGCATGGCGCGGACCAGCGCCTGCGCCATGGTAAGACGGATCGTCTTCATGACGGACACTCCTTCACTTTGCCGCCTGGCACTCTGCCGCCTGCTCGCGGACCCGGCCCTGCCAGGCCTCGACCAGGACGCCGAAGCGGCGCGCCATCTCGGCCACCGCCTGCTCGTCCGTGCTCCGCCCGGCGAGCCACTCGCGGGCCGGGTCCACGAAGATCGTGCGCCCGACGGCGAACCCCTTCACCCACGGCGTCGCCACGCTCGCCTGGAAAGCCTCGACCAGCTGCTCCGCCGGCGCCTCCAGCCCGAGCAGCACGATGCCGCGGCAGAGCGGATCGCGGGCCGCGATCACCTCGCCGATGGCCACCCAGCCAGCCGCGTCGCGCTGCGGCTCCAGCTTCCACCAGTCCGGCCGGATGCCGATGTCGTATAGCCGTCGCAGCACGCGCGGCAGCGTGTCCGTGGCGAGGCTGCCGTGCCGGCCGGCGATGATCTCGACCAGCAGATCGCGGCCGAGGCGCCGGCAGGCATCCTGCGCGCGCATCAGCTCGCGCTCCTGGCGCAGGCGAAGCGCCTCGTCGTCGTCCGGATGATAGAAGCAGAGGCACTTGACCACCTGGTCGACCGGCCATTCCACCAGCCGCGCGCCGAGCGAGCCGCCATCCTCGAACTCCAGCGGCCGGGAGCCGGGCCGCTCGATCGGGCGCGCGGTCCACAGCCCCGCGTGCGATGCGGCGAACAGCGCCTCGCGGCCCAGGCGTCCGTCGAGGAACACCCCGAAGCCTGCCCTGCCCCGCGCCACCGCCGCCGCGGCCCGCACCACCAGCAGCTTGAACGCCGGGATGCGATCGAGCGGTGCCTCGACGGAGCGCGCCAGCTCCTCCAGCTGCATCCGGTGGTCGCAGGCGAGCGCCATGATCGGCGTCGGCTGCGCCCGGCGCGTCGTCGCCCAATGCAGGTGGTTCAGGTCGTCGTCGTGACGCAGGGCGCGATGCTGGCTGCCATGGTCGAGGAAGCGGCACAGCTCGGCCCAGGTCGGGCTCTCCGGCGAGCAGAGCAACCGCGAGACCGCGAAGGCGCCGCTGGCGTTGGCGTAGGCGCAGCAGGTCTCGATCGGTTCGTCGCGGAGCCAGCCGCGCAGGAAGCCGGACAGAAACGCGTCGCCGGCGCCGAGCGTGTTGTAGACCTCGACGGGGAAGCCAGGCCCCCTGATGCCCTCGTCCAGGGTTTCAGGGATGGCGCCGGTGAACACCACGCAGCCCATCGGACCACGCTTGCAGACGATGGTCGCGGCCGGCGACAGCGCACGGACCGCGCGGATCGCGGTCAGCGTGTCCTCGTCGCCGCCGGCGATGTGCAGCTCCTCCTCGGTGCCGACGATGAGGTCGCACTCCGGCAGGATCTCGGCGAGCTGCCCGGTGACCACCTCGGAGCGGACGTAGCGCGAGGCGCCCTGGTCGTGGCCCGCCACCCCCCACAGGTTGGGACGGTAGTCGATGTCGAGCACCACGCGCCCGGGTTCGGCGCGCCGGCGCATCAGGCGCATCGCGCGGCGTTGCGCCGCGGCGCTGTGCGGACGCGAGAAGTGCGTGCCAGTCACGACCACCGCGCGCGCGCGGGCCAGCAGGGCCTCGTCGATGTCGCTCTCGTCGAGCGAGGCGTCCGCGCAGTCGGTGCGGTAGAAGACCAGCGGAAAGCTGTCGCTGTCCCGCACGCCGACGAAGGCGAGCGCGGTCAGCCTGGCCGGGTCGGTATGTACCCCGTCGGTCTCCACGCCCTCGCGCGCGAGCTGCTCGCGGATGAAGCGACCGAAAGGCTCGTCGCCGACCCGCGTGATCAGGCCCGAGCGCAGGCCGAGGCGCGCCGTGCCGATGGCGATGTTGGCCGGGCAACCGCCGACCGCCTTGCTGAAGCTGGCCATGTCCTCCAGGCGGGCCCCGACCTGCTGGCCATAGAGATCGACCGACGATCGACCGATCGTGACCAGATCCAGCATCGCTGGCGTTCCCGGGCTCATGACGGCCTCCCTGTTCCGGCCAGATGATTATACCATTCTATAACCCGGTCAATATGGAACGCAGGTTCCCGCGTGGCGGGACTCGGCACGAACGAAAAAGCCGGCGCCGGCACCCCTCATGGTGTGCCAGAAACCGGCATTCGCGTCGGATCGTCGCAGCCGGGAGAACCCGGCGGCCAGGGCATGATCGATCGGCTCATGCCCCGCTTTACTCAGAAGCAGCCCGTTACTGTCGGGCAGTCCGGGGCCGCTCCGGTGTCAGCGGCCGTAGCGACCGTTGACGACGTCCTCGATGTCGAAGCGGCTTAGACCCAGGTCGCCGAGCTGGCGATCGGTGCAGGTCTCGAGCTCGCGGCGGATACGGGCGCGCTCGCTCATCTGGTTGCGGCGTGCACTGATCGTCGCGCCGATGTTGCGGAAGAACCCGCCATTGCCGACCGGGCTTCCGAACGAGGCCATCGCATGTGCGTGAACGTTTGCCATGAAACCTAACTCCGTGCTGAATTGCTGCAACGCAGCATCGCGCTTTCCGTCGTCTTTTGCAAGGGATTTATGCACTGCACAAAAAGTTCATGAAGGCGGGCTCGGCGACCCTAACGGTGTCGCACCTCCACCCAGCGTCCCTGTTCCGACGAGCGGCGTACTGCGTCCACCACGCGCGCCACCGCCAGCGCCTCGCCGAAGTCCATGTCGCTCGCCGCCTGTCCGCATACCGCCTCGATCAGCCGTTTTACCTCGATCGTCTTGAGGTCGTTGAAGCCGAGCTGATGCCCGGGCGCCGGGCAGAATGCGGCGTATTCGCCATGCTCCGGTCCGGCGTTGATCAGGGTGAAGCCCTTGCGGCCCGGCCGCGCGCCCCCGCCCGCCGCCGTGTACAGCCTCAGCTCGTTGAAGCGTTCCTGGGTGAAGGCGATGGCGCCCCTGACGCCGGTCAGCTCGAAGGCGAGCTGCATGTCCCGGCCGCTGGCCAGCCAACTGGTGGAGAGGCTCGCGGTGAACGGATGCTCGCGGAAGCGCAGCAGCATGGCGGCCTGGTCGTCGACGCCCACGCTGCGGAGGCTGCCATCGGATGCTGGCCGCGCCGCGTGGATCGTGTCCAGCCGCCCGCATACGCTCTCCACCTCTCCGAGCAGGAAGCGGCCCATCGCGATGATGTGGCTGCCGATGTCGGCGAGTGCCCCGCCATCCTCGGCCGGCTCGCAGCGCCAGGAGAACGCGGCGCTCGGATCGGCCATGAAATCCTCGGCATGGATGCCGCGGAAGCCGGTGACCGTGCCGATCTCGCCGCTCCGGACGATCTCGCGGGCGGTTACGATCATCGGGTTGCGCAGGTAGTTGAAGCCGACCAGCGTGACCACGCCGGCGCGCCGGGCGGCCTCGGCCATCGCGGTCGCGTCGGCGAGGCTGCCGGCGAGCGGCTTCTCGCAATAGACGTGCTTGCCGGCGGCGATCGCGGCCAGGGCGATCGGCGCATGCAGCGAGTTGGGGGCGGCGATGGCGACGATGTCGACCGCCGGATCGCGCACCAGCACCTGCCAGTCGGCCGTCGCGCGCGAGAACCCCAAGGCCGCTGCTGCCCGCGTCGCCTCCGCCTGCGAGCGCTCGGCCAGCAATTCCAGCCTGACCTGTGCCGGCGGGTTCAGCAGTCCGACGGCGCGGAAGGCGAGCGCGTGCGCCCGTCCCATGAAGCCGCTGCCGACCAGCCCGATGCCAAGGGTCCTGCTGCCAGCCATCGTCCTGTCCTCCGTCTCGCTCATGATCCGCCCACGGCCTGCTTTCACCGGCTGCTTTCACCGGCTGCTTTCACCGGCTGCTTTCACTGGGCGTGCCGCTCAGGGCCGGGTTCGCCGCTCCACCATCGCGACGCACAGGGTGGTGGCCAGGGCCAGCGTCGCCGAGAGCGAGCGGAAGCCGCCCAGGTCGGTCTCCGCCACCTCGATCCAGACGCGCGCGATCTGGGCCAGCGGCGAGAACGGCGAGTCTGTGATGGCGACCACCGGTATGCCGCGATGCGCCGCGAGCTGCGCCAGTTCGAGCGTCTCCGGGGCATAGGGCGTGAAGCTCACCGCGAGCACGGCGTCGTCCGGGTCGAGCAGCTCGACCTGGCGCTGCGACAGCCCGCCGGCATGATCGGCGAGCTCGCAGCGCGCGCCGAGCTTGCCGAGCGCGTAGGTGAGATAGACCGCCACCGGATACACCCGCCGCGCTCCCAGCAGGCAGATCGAGCGCGCGCCTGCCAGCAGCTCCACGGCCTGATGCAGGGCCTCCTGGTCGATGGTCTGTTCCAGATGGTCGATCGAGACGCGAGCCGCGTGCAGGAAACCGTGCAGCAGCGCGCCCGGGTCGGCATCCCTGCCGTCCGGCTCGTGGGCGAGGCTCTCCAACCGCTCGCGATAGTCCGGCCAGCGCTGCCTGGCATGCGCGCGGAACACCGCCTGCAGGTCGGAGAAGCCGGAATAGCCCAGCGTCTGCGCGAACCGGACCAGGGTGGAAGGCTGCACGCCCGCCTGTCCGGCCAGGTCCGCCACCCGGCCGAAAGCGATCTCCTGGGGGTGATCCACCGCGAAATCGGCGACCTGGATCAGGCGCTTCGGCAGCAGCTCCCGCCGCGCCACGATCAGCGCGCGCAGGCTCTTGAAGTCGCGTGGGATGTCGCCTGAGCCGGGCTCGTCGTCCGGCCCCGCCCTGGTCTGGGACATCGTTGACAACCTTTTCTACCGATGGAATACGAATTCCATACGCTACGATGCCAGCGGAAGCCATTCCGCCTCGCGAGATCAGGACAGTCCAGATGGTCGGTTTCGCCGTGTTCGGCTGTGGTCGCATCGGCCGCATGCATGCCAGCAACCTCGCCCGCCGTCCGGATGCGGAGCTCGTCTGCGTCTATGACGTGATGGAGGAGGCCTCGGCCCAGGTCGCAGCCGCGCTCGGCGTGCGGCAGGCGAGCTCGATAGAGCAGGCGCTGAGCGATCCCGCGGTGGATGCGGTGCTGATCGCCACCTCCACCGCTACCCACGTCGACCTCATCATCACGTCGGTCCGCGCCGGCAAGGCAGTGCTGTGCGAGAAGCCGATCGACCTCGACGCGGGGCGCGTGGCGCGCTGCTGGGCCGAGATCGCCCCGCTCGATCCGGTGGTGATGATCGGGTTCAACCGCCGCTTCGATCCGTCCTTCGCGGCACTGCGCAAACGGGTCCTGGCCGGCGAGATCGGCGGCATCGAGCAGGTCGTCATCACCAGCCGCGATCCGGCGCCGCCGCCGCTCGCCTACATCGAGGTCTCCGGCGGATTGTTCCGGGACATGATGATCCACGACCTCGACATGGCCCGGTTCCTGGTCGGGGAGATCGCCGAGGTCTCCGCGTGCGGCGCCACCCTGATCGATCCCCGCATCGGCGAGGCCGGCGACATCGACACCGCGATGGTCACGATGCGGGCCGCCTCGGGGGCGCTGGTCCACGTCAACAACAGCCGCCGTTGCGCCTATGGCTATGACCAGCGGTTGGAGGTGTTCGGCGGGAAGGGCATGCTGATCGCCGGCAACCGCCGCGAGACGAGCATAGAGGCGTATTCCGCGACCCAAACGCAGGCCGCCGACCCGGCGCTGCACTTCTTCATCCAGCGCTACGCCGACGCCTACGCCGCGGAGATCGCGCACTTCATCGACAGCCTGCGAGCCGGGACGGCACCGATGGCCAGCTTCCAGGATGGCCTCGAAGCCCTCCGCCTCGCCGATGCCGCGCTAGAAAGCCTGCGCAGCGGCCACACTGTCCGCATCGCCCAGGGATAGCGAAGGGCGTGCCCTGGCTCAGGACAGGGCCAGATCGTTACCCTCCAGCAGCTCCGCCTCGGCATGGGTCTGCTTGATCGCGTCGAGCACCGATAGCGGATCGACCGGTTCCGCCATCGCGGCGGCTTCCTCGTCGGTCCGGTTGGGGAGGGCGGGATTGTCGCGCCGCATCTCCTCCAGCAACTCGATGATCTTGGCGGTCTTGGTCTCGTTGACGATGGCGACCTCCAGCTTCAACTGCTCGCGGTGCTGGGCGAGCTGATCCTCGCGACGCTGCGTGGTGAGGATGAGCAGCGTGCAGCCGCGCGATCGAGTGGATGGTGTCCTCGATGTGCGCGGGCAGGATGTTGGTCAGTCCATGGCCAAGGCACTACGCCCTGAGGCGGTGGTCTGCTGCAGCCGCGGCGGCTCGTGCCCCGGGGCACGAGCCTGGCCGTCAGAAGATCGCTTTGCCGGCCATCACGCCGAGCACCAGGAAGATCAGGAACACCACGATGCAGATGAAGAACAGGATCTTGGCGATGCCCGCGGCGGCGGCGGAGACGCCGCCGAAGCCGAAGATGCCCGCGATGATGGAGATCACCAGGAATAGCAGGGCCAGCTTGAGCATGATGTGAACTCCAGGTTGGTCGAGCGCTGTCGCAACGTTATCCGGTGGTGGGAGTTGCCCGCAGGCAGGCCGCGGACGGATGGTCTAGCGGCGGGCGAACAGCGCGCCGAGGACGAAGCCCAGCAGGGTCGAGATCAGGATCGCCACCAACGGCTGGTCGGCGGTGAGGTCGCGCACGGTGTCGAGCGTCTCGCCGTAATAGCCCTGCGCCTGCCCGGCGACCTGCTTCGCCTTGCCGCGAGCCTGTGCGGCGCCGTCGCCGAGCAGGCCGCCCATGCCATCCTGCACCTTGCCGATGGCGTCCTCGGCTGCCCCTTCGATGCGGTTCGTGTCGACCATGTGCGTGCGCTCCTTGTAGGGTTCGGCGCGGCCCCGATGGGAGACGCGCCCTGGACATCCCTAACGCGCCACCGCTCACGGAGATGCGAACGACCGCTCGCAGGATAGTCATGCCTGCGGAACGGACCAGGTCGTGGCAACCATGCCCGCGGGAGAAACGCTGTCCGGCCACGCCGCCAGCGCCGCGAGAACACGGGAACGCCTCCATGAAGCTCTTCAACTGCCAGCATTGCAGCGCCCTGCTGTTCTTCGAAAACCGGACCTGCGGGAACTGCGGCTCGCCCCTGGGCTACCTGCCGGCGGAAGCGATGCTGACAGCGCTGCAGCCGGCTGGGAAGGCCTTCACGGCGAGCGCCGCGCGGGATCGCCCGGTGCGGCTCTGCGTCAACGCCCAGCACGACGTCTGCAACTGGCTCGTGGATGCCGACGGCGCGCAGGACTTCTGCGCCGCGTGCCGGCATAATCGCATCATCCCGGCGATCTCGACGCCGTCGGCACTGACCCTCTGGCGCAAGCTGGAGATGGCCAAGCATCGGCTGTTCTACTCCCTGATCCGCCTCGGCATCGCCTTGCCGAACCGGGTCGACGATCCCGACGAGGGGCTGGTGTTCGATTTCCTCGACGAGCTCCCCGGCGGTCCCAGGGTGCTGACCGGGCACGACAACGGCGTCATCACCATTGCCATCAGGGAGGCGGACGACGCGCATCGCGAGGAGATGCGCGCCCAGATGCACGAGACCTACCGCACCCTGCTCGGCCATTTCCGCCACGAGATCGGACACTGGATCTGGGACCGGCTGGTGCGTGACGGCGGCCGGACGGAAGCCTGCCGCGTGATCTTCGGCGACGAACGGGTCAGCTACGACGACGCGCTGAAGCGGCACTACGCGGAGGGTCCGGCGCTCGACTGGCAGCAGCGCAGCATCAGCGCCTACGCCACCAGCCACCCATGGGAGGATTTCGCCGAGACCTGGGCGCACTACCTGCACATCATGGACACGCTGGAAACCGCCAACGCCTTCGGAATGGGGGTCCATCCCTAAGGTCCGCAACGCCGATGCGCTGAACGTCGAGGTGGCGATCGACCCCTATCCTGGAGGCGGCGATGGAGCCGGTGATCGACCAGTGGCTGCCGCTCACCTTCGCGATGAACAACCTGAACCGCTCGATGGGCCTGTCCGATCTCTACCCGTTCATCATCTCGCCCCCAGTACGCGACAAGCTGCAATTCATCCACGCCCTGCTGCACGGATCCCGCGCCGCATAGCGACATCCTACCCGGCGCCGAGCGCCGTCCGCCTGAGATCGAGCGTGCGCGGCAGCTCGAAACCGCGTTCGCGCCTCGGCTCCGGCATCGGCCCCGGCGTGTGGCCGAACGGCTGGAAGCGCGCCCGCCTGCGCGCCTCGGCTTCCTGCGCATTCACCGGCCTGGTGTCGTAGTTGCGGCCGCCGGGATGGGCGGTGTGGTGTGTCACGCCGCCGATCGAGCGGCCGGACCAGCGGTCGTGGATGTCGAGGACCAGCGGGGTCTGCGCGCGCAGGGTCGGGTGCATGCAGAATACCGGGTCCCACGCCTTGAAGCGCACCCCAGCGACATGCTCCCCGGCCCGGGCCGTCTCGGTCAGCGGCACCGCGATGCCGTCGCAGGCCAGCACGTAGCGGTCCGCGTCCCACCCGCGGACGCGAACCTGGATGCGTTCGACCGAGTTGTCAACCTGGCGCACCATGCCCGACACGCCGGGCGCCTCGCCGAGCACCGGCCAGGGCTCCAGCGCCTGGTGCAGGGCCAGCTCGATGCCCCGGATGGTCGCGGCACCGATCAGCGGGAAGCGGAACTCGTGATGCGGGGCGAAATAGGCGGGATCCAGCCTGAAGCCGAAACCGGCAAGGTCGTCCAGCGCATCGACCAGGTCCTCATGCACGTAGTGCGGCAGCATGAAGTCGTCATGCAGGCGCGTGCCCCAGCGGATCAGCCGGCGCTCGTAGGGGTTCTGCCAGAAGGCGGCGATGGCGCCGCGCAGCAGCAGCGCCTGCGCCGCCGCCATGCGCGGATGCGGCGGCATCTCGAGGGCGCGCAGCTCCACCAGCCCGAGACGACCCGAACTACTCTCCGGCGCATACAGCTTGTCGATGCAGAACTCGGTGCGGTGGGTGTTGCCGGTCATGTCCGCGAGCAGGTTGCGCAGCAGCCGGTCGATCAGCCAGGGCGGCACGGGCGGACCGCTGCCGACGCCGGACCTGATCTGGGCGAAGGCGACCTCCAGCTCCGCGATGCTGTCCTGACGCGCCTCGTCGATACGCGGATGCTGGCTCGTCGGGCCGATGAACAGGCCCGAGAACAGGTAGGACAGGCTCGGATGGTTGTGCCAGAAGCCGAGCAGCGACTTGAGCAGGTCGGGACGGCGCAGGAACGGGCTGTCGTCGGCCCGCGCGCCGCCCATCACCACGTGGTTGCCGCCGCCGGTGCCGACATGGCGGCCGTCGAGCAGGAACTTCTCGGCGCCGAGGCCGATCGCCCTGGCAGCCTCGTAGAGCTGCTGCGTGCGCCCGGTCAGTTCGCCCCAGCTCCCTGCCGGATGCACGTTGACCTCGATCACGCCGGGGTCCGGGGTGACCGAGAAGCTGCGCAGACCGGCGTCGCGCGGCGGGCCGTAACCCTCCAGGATGATCCTGCGGCCGGCCGCGGTCGCGGTGGCCTCGATCGCCGCGACCAGGTCGAGCCAATCCTCGGCGACATGGAGCGGCGGCAGGAACACGTGCAGCAGGCCGTCGCGCGACTGCACCGTCAGTGCCGTGCGCACCATGCGGCTCGGGTGCTCCGATGCCGCCTCCTCATCAGGCTCGTCGACGGGGGGCTCCGGGGTTGGCTGCGGTCGCATCGCGTCGAGCGTCGGACCAGCCGGCGTGCCCGTCGCGAGCGGCACCGGCGGGCGCGGCGGCAGCGGCGGGCTCGGCGCGAACGGGTCGGGTTCGATGTCCGGCTCGACCGTCGCCGGGTCGGCCCACGGCAGGCTCTGCAGGGGCAGGCGAAAGCCGATCGAGCTGTCGCCGGGGACCAGGAACAGCAAATCCGAGCGCAGCAGCCAGCGTCCGCTCCGCCAGACCCGCTGGCCGTCGCGGCGGACGCGGCGCAGCGGCAGCACGCTGCCCGCAGGCTCTCCCAGGCCGGCGCCGTAGACCCGCGCCAGACCTGTGCGCTCCAGGCGGGCGCGCTCCAGCGGATCCGCGAGGCCGGCCGCCTCCACGATGACGTTCGCCGGCAGGCGGTGCTCGCGCCAGAGATGATAATGCATGTCCTCGTAGGCCGGCAGCACGCGGGCAGGATCGACCTGCAGGCGGGCGGCGAGCGCGAGGGTGAAGCCGCGCGCGTCCTCGGCGGTGGCGTCGTCCTCGTCGTCGTCCGAGCCGAGCAGCGCCAGGTCGTTCCAGACCGGGACGCCGTCCTCGCGCCAGTGCGCGTGCAGCGCCCAGCGCGGCAACTGCTCGCCCGGATAATGCTTGCCGACGCCGTATTGCAGGACGCCGCCCGGCGACCACGATGCCGCCAGCCTGCGCAGCAGCCGTCCGGCGAGCGGACGCTTGGTCGGTCCGAGTGCGGCGCTGTTCCATTCCTCCGCGTCCATGTCGGTGGCGCAGATGAAGGTGGGCTCTCCGCCCATGGTCAGGCGCACGTCGGCCGCGGCCAGGGCCTGATCGACCGCCTCGCCGCTGGCCAGGATCGCCTGCCAGGTGGGCTCGTCATAGGGCGCCGTTGTACGCGGGGCCTCGGCGATGCGGGTGACACCCATCGCGAAATCGAACACCGTCTCGCAGGGGCCGGTCATGCCGCTGATGGCCGCGGCCGACGCCGGCTCCGGGCTGGCGGCGAGCGGGATATGGCCCTCGCCGGCGAGCAGGCCGGAGGTCACGTCGAAACCGATCCATCCGGCGCCGGGCAGGTAGACCTCGGCCCAGGCATGCAGGTCGGTGAAGTCCGCGGTCGGACCCTGCGGACCGTCGCCCTGGGTGCCGTCGTCCGCCTTGAGCTGGATCAGGTAGCCGGAGACGAAGCGCGCGGCGAGGCCGAGGTGGCGCGCCACCTGGACGAACAGCCAGGCGGAGTCGCGGCAGGAGCCCTTCGCGTGCGCGAGCGTCTCGTCCGGTGTCCACACCCCCGCCTCCAGGCGCACGACATAGTCGACGCGGTCACGAAGCTGGGCGTTGAGCACCACCAGCATCGGCACCGTGCGCTGCGTATCGCGCGGGATGCCGGCGAGCAGGCCGTTCAGCAGCGGCCCGGGCGGCAGCGGCGTGCGGAACGGCAGCAGCTCGGCGTCCAGCAGGGGGTCGTAGGCGAACGGCCAGTTCTCCGCCTCGGGCTCCAGGAAGAAGTCGAACGGGTTGATGGTCGCCATGTCGGCGATCAGGTCGACGGTGACGTCGAAATGGGTGACGCGCTCGGGAAACACCACGCGCGCCAGAAAATTGCCCTGCGGGTCCTGCTGCCAGTTCAGGAAATGCCCGGCCGGCTCGACCTTGAGCGCGTACGACAGCACCGGCGTGCGCGAGTGCGGCGCCGGACGCAGGCGAATGGTCTGCGGACCGAGCATGACCGGCCGGTCGTAGCGATACGAGGTGCGGTGGGTGAGCGCGACCTGGAGCGTCACGAGGCGGTTCCTTCCCGGGAGATCACGCGGGCGCCGGAAACAGCAAAGCCCGGCGATGGGCTCGCCGGGCTGGATGCCAGATCAGGTCGGAAGCTGCGAGGCTGCGGTTCAGGCCAACAGGTCTTCTTCGAAGTCCGCCGCCTCCGGGCGCGGGCCGCTGTCCAGGCCCTTGGCCGATACATCGCGATCGATCAGCTCGATTACCGCCATGTCCGCGGCGTCGCCGTGGCGCATGCCGGCGCGCAGCACCCGCGTGTAGCCGCCGGAGCGGGTCTTGTAGCGATCGGCGATGCTGGTGAACAGCTTGGAGACGATGACGTCGTCACGCAGCTGCGCATAGGCCTGACGCCGGGCGTGCAGCCCGCCGCGCTTGCCGAGCGTGATCAGCTTCTCGGCCACCGGACGCAGTTCCTTCGCCTTGGGCAAGGTCGTGGTGATCTGCTCGTGCTTGATCAGCGCCACGGCCATGTTGCGGAACATGGCGAGACGATGGGACGATGTGACGCCGAGCTTACGGCCGGCTACCCCGTGACGCATGGTAAATCTTCCTGTTGATCAGAGGGTCAGAACGGCTCGTCGAGACGCTTGGCCAGGTCTTCGATGTTCTCGGGCGGCCAGGACGGCACGTTCATGCCGAGCGACAGCCCCATGGAGGTAAGCACCTCCTTGATCTCGTTGAGTGACTTGCGGCCGAAGTTCGGAGTTCGCAGCATCTCCTGCTCGGTCTTCTGCACCAGGTCGCCGATATAGACGATGTTGTCGTTCTTCAGGCAGTTCGCCGAACGCACCGACAGCTCCAGCTCATCGACCTTGCGCAGCAGGTTGCGGTTGAACGGCAGGTCGTCCTGCGGCTCCTCCGGACGCACCGGACGCGGCTCATCGAAGTTGATGAACAGCTGCAGCTGGTCCTGCAGGATGCGCGCGGCCAGCGCCACCGCATCCTCGGGCGTCACCGCGCCGTTGGTCTCGACGGTCAGCAGCAGCTTGTCATAGTCGGTGACCTGGCCGACGCGGGTCGGCTCCACCTTGTACGACACGCGACGGACCGGGGAGTAGATCGCATCGATCGGGATCAGCCCGATCGGCGCGTCCTCCGGACGGTTGGCAACGGCCGGCACATAGCCCTTGCCGAGGTTGACGGTGAACTCCATGCCCAGCTTGACGCCGTCATCGAGCGTGCAGATCACCAGGTCCGGGTTCATCACCTCGATGTCGTGGCCGACCTGGATCTGGCTGGCGCGCACCTCGCCGGGGCCGGTCGCGGTCAGCACCATGCGCTTCGGGCCCTCGCCATGCATGCGAAGGGCGAGCTGCTTGATGTTGAGCACGATGTCGGTGACGTCCTCGCGCACCCCCGGGATCGAGGAGAACTCGTGCAGGACGCCATCGATCTGCAGCGCGGTGACGGCGGCACCCTGCAGGGAGGAGAGCAGGATGCGACGGATCGCGTTGCCGAGCGTCATGCCGAAGCCGCGCTCCAGCGGCTCCGCGACGACGGTCGCCGTGCGGGACGGCTCGGCACCGGGCTCGACTTCCAGCTTTTCCGGCTTGATCAGGGACTGCCAGTTCTTCTGGAGGACCAAGGTGGTGGCCTTTCACACGGAGGAGCGCCGTCCGCGGGGACGGCAGCCAAGCCCCTGCCCTTCAGGCAGGAGCGGCATCGGATGGACGAGACGGGCCGTCGACCGGGGTAGGAGCGATCGGCTCAGACGCGGCGGCGCTTGCGCGGGCGGCAACCATTATGCGGGATCGGCGTCATGTCGCGGATCGCGGTGATCGAGAAGCCGACCGCCTGCAACGCGCGCAACGCGCTCTCGCGACCGGAGCCCGGACCCGACACCTCGATCTCGAGCGTTTCCATGCCGTGCTCGCGCGCCTTGCGTCCGGCATCCTCGGCAGCGACCTGGGCAGCGTATGGGGTCGACTTGCGCGAGCCCTTGAAGCCCGAGCTGCCGGAGGACGACCAGGCGATAGCGTTGCCCTGGGCGTCGGCGATCGTGATCATGGTGTTGTTGAACGTGGACAGCACATGCGCCACGCCGGAGATGATGTTCTTGCGCTCTTTTTTGCGAACACGCGGTGCGGCGGCTTTCGCCATGATGTCTCTGTCCTGCCTGTTCTAGAGGCGCTTCCCACTCTGGGGAGAACACCGGGTGGGCGGCGACGTCATCCCCACGAGGAGCGTCGCCGTCGTTCGTGTTGGCGGAAGCCGCCTTACTTGGTGGCCTTCTTCTTACCGGCGATCGCCACCGCCTTGCCCTTGCGGGTGCGGGCGTTGGTATGGGTGCGCTGGCCGCGAACCGGCAGGCCGCGACGATGCCGCAGGCCGCGATAGCAGCCCAGGTCCATCAGGCGCTTGATGTTCATCGCCAGCTCACGGCGGAGGTCGCCCTCGACGCGGAACTCGCGGTCGATCAATTCGCGAATCTTGAGGACCTCGTCGTCGGAGAGCTCGTTGACCCTACGCTCGGCCGGGATGGCGAGCGCCGTGCAGATGTCACGCGCCTTTGCCGGCCCGATGCCGTAGATGTAACGCAGGGCGATGACGACCCGCTTGTTGGACGGGATGTTCACACCGGCAATACGCGCCAAGCCAGTCACTCCTCGTACGCCTGGCCGGAACCGGGCATGAAAACCTTGCCCACAGGGGGCTATTCACATCTTTCTGCGAAGCGGAACCGACCAGGGCACCGCCGCTTCGTGATCCGTTAGAAGCTGAACCGGCGCTGCCGAAATGGCTGGCAGACACGGGCCGGGCTGAGGGCGCGCACTATAGCTAGCATGCTCGGGGAGTCAATCAAGCTAGGTCAACTCTGCGTGAGAGCTTGCCACCAACGCCGCGTCGATCTCGGCGCTTACCTCGGCGATCCCCGCCATCCCGTCAATGTGGAACAGCCGGCCCTGCATCTCGTAATGCGGCATGATCGGCGTGGTCTGGTCACGGTAGGCCTGCAACCGCGCCGCCACCGTCTCGCGCTTGTCGTCCGCACGACGGATGAAGTCATGGCTGCCGCAGACATCGCAGGTGCCGGCCACCGCGGGCTGCCTGTAATGGTCATGGTAACCGGCGCCGCATCTGGCGCAGGTGAAGCGGCCGGCGGTGCGTTCGACCAGCTCCGCCTCGTCGACCTGCAGGGCGAGCACGGCATCGATCTTGAGGCCGAGCTGGTCCATCAGCCGGTCCAGCGCCTCGGCCTGCGCCTCCGTGCGCGGGAAGCCGTCCAGGATGAAGCCCTTGGCGCAGTCGGGCTGGCGCACGCGGGCGCCCAGCATGGCAACGATGACGTCGTCCGGCACCAGGGCGCCGGAATCCATGATCGCACGCGCCTTGCGGCCGACCTCCGTGCCCGCCGTCACTTCCGCCCGCAGCATGTCGCCGGTAGAGATCTGCGCCATGCCGTGCAGCGCCTGCAGTCGCTTGGCCTGTGTGCCTTTGCCGGCCCCGGGCGGGCCGAGAAAGATCAGGTTCATCGCGTTCTCACCTTGCCACGGGACTTCCGGATCAGCCCCTCGTATTGGTGTGCCAGCAGATGCGACGTGATCTGTGCCCTGGTGTCCATCGCCACCGAGACGATGATGATCAAGCTGGTGCCGCCGAAATAGAACGGCACGTTGTAGCGGCTGATCAGGATCTCGGGCAGCAGGCAGACCACCACTAGGTAGAGCGCCCCGATCGTCGTCAGGCGGGTCAGGATGCGGTCGAGGTAGGTGGCGGTGTTGGCGCCCGGCCGAATACCGGGCAGGAAGCCGCCCTGCTTGCGCAGGTTGTCGGCGGTCTCGGTCGGGTTGAAGGTCACCGCCGCGTAGAAGAACGAGAAGAAGATGATCATCGCGGCATAGAGCAGCATGTAGAGTGGCTGGCCGTGCGCGATCATCTGGCCCACCGTGGCCAGCCAGCCGGTTCTGCCGCTGTTGGCGGCGAAGCCGGCGACGGTCGCCGGGATCAGCAGCACCGACGAGGCGAAGATCGGCGGGATCACGCCGGAAGTGTTCACCTTGAGCGGCATGTGCGTGGAGTCGCCGCCGAACATCTTGTTGCCGACCTGGCGCTTCGGATACTGGATCGTCACCCGGCGCTGGGCAGACTCCATGAAGGTGATGAAGCCGATCACGCCCACCGCGATGACCAGGAAGAAGGCCACGAAGAACGGCGACAGCCCGCCGGTGTAGCCGAGCTGCAGCAGGGTCGCGAGCGCGTGCGGCAGGTTGGCCACGATGCCCGCGAAGATGATCAGGCTGATGCCGTTGCCGACGCCGCGCGCGGTGATCTGCTCGCCCAGCCACATCAGGAACATGGTGCCGCCGACCAGCGTCACCACGCAGGAGAAGCGGAAGAACGTCCCCGGGTCGATCACCGCGGCCGCACCGCCGCGCCCGTGCATCGCCTCCAGCCCGACCGCGAAGCCATAGGCCTGGAACAATGCGATCAGCACGGTGAGGTAGCGGGTATACTGGTTGAGCTTCTTGCGGCCCTGCTCGCCCTCCTTCTTGAGGGTCTCGAGGGAGGGCACCGCGGACGACATCAGCTGCACGATGATCGAGGCGCTGATGTACGGCATGATGTTGAGCGCGAACACCGTGGCACGGCCGAGCGCGCCACCGGTGAACATGTCGAACATGCCTAGGATGCCGCCCTGGTGCTGTGCCAGGAGCTGGCCCATCACGGTCGCATCGATCCCGGGCACCGGTATGTAGGTGCCGATCCGGTAGACGATGAGCGCCCCCAGCGTGAACCAGATCCGCTTCCAGAGTTCAGTTGCCTTGGACAGCGCACCGAAATTCAGATTGGCTGCCAGCTGCTCGGCCCCGGAGGCCATGCGCTCGTTTCCCTTTCACAAGAACAGCGCCCCCTCGGAGGCGCTGCCTGTTCTAGACCAGCGATGTCGGGAAGCAAACGGCCGCGACCCGACGCGACACGAACGCCCGCGACCCGATGGGTCGACTCACGCTTCCGCGGCGGCCTTGGCGTCGCCTGCCTTGACGTGCGGCGGTACCGAGACCTTCACGCTGCCGCCCGCCTTCTCCACCGCCGCGATCGCGCTCACGGAGGCGCCGGACACGTCGAGCGTCACCGCGCGGGTCAGTTCGCCGCCGGCGAGGATGCGTATGCCGGCATACTTGCCGCTGCCGACGAGGCCGGCCTTGCGAAGGGCCTCCTCGTTGACGGGCTGGCCGGCGTCGAGCTTGCCGTCGACGATCGCCTTCTCCACCGCGCCCAGGTTGACCGGTGCGTAGACCTTGCGGAAGATGTTGGTGAAGCCGCGCTTCGGCAGGCGCCGATAGATCGGCAGCTGGCCACCCTCGAAGCCGTTCAGCGACACGCCCTCGCGCGCCTTCTGGCCTTTCACGCCGCGGCCGGACGTCTTGCCCTTGCCGGACCCGATGCCGCGCCCAAGCCGCTTCTTGCGGTAGTGAGCGCCTTCGTTGTCGCGCAACTCGTTGAGGTTCATGCTAATTCTCCACCTTCACGAGGTGGGACACCTTGCGGATCATCCCACGCACCGAGGCGGTGTTCTCCAGCTCGCGGGTCTTGCCCATCTTGTTCAGGCCGAGCCCGATCAGCGTCGCCTGCTGACCCGGCTTCTGGCCGTTGCCCGACCCCGTCTGGGTGATGCGGACCTTATCGCCGACCAGTCGCGTCAGCGCTTCCAGCGTCTCAGACATCGGCCGTCTCCAGCACCGGGGCGCCCTCGCGCTTGCCGAGGATGTCCGACACCTTCTTGCCGCGTCGGCTCGCCACCGAACGCGGGCTGGCGCAGCGCGTCAGCGCGTCGAACGTCGCCTTGACCATGTTGTGCGGGTTGCGGCTGCCGAGTGACTTGGCGACGACGTCGCCGATGCCCAGGCTCTCGAACACCGCGCGCATCGGACCGCCGGCGATGATGCCGGTGCCCGCCTCGGCCGAACGCAGCACCACCTTGCCGGCGCCGTAATGGCCGGCGACGTCGTGATGCAGCGTGCGGCCCTCCTTCATCGGGACGCGGATCAGCGCCCGCTTGGCGCGTTCGGTCGCCTTGCGTATCGCCTCCGGAACCTCGCGCGCCTTGCCGGCGCCGAAGCCGACTCGGCCCTTCTGGTCACCCACCACCACCAGGGCGGCGAAGGCAAAACGGCGTCCGCCCTTCACCACCTTGGCCACGCGGTTGATCGTGACCAGCTTGTCGACGAGATCGTCGCCGTCGCGGTCCCGCTCGCGACCGCCGCGGCCGCCGCCATCTCTCGCTTCACGTGCCATGCGAGGTCACTCCTTCAGAAGGCGAGGCCGCCCTCGCGAGCCGCCTCCGCCAGCGCCTTGACGCGCCCATGATAAAGATAGGAGCCGCGGTCGAACACGACCTGGCTCACGCCTGCGGCGAGCGCGCGCTCGGCGACCAGCTTGCCGACGGCGGTGGCCGCGTCGGAGTCGGCACCGGACTTGAGCTGCTCGCGCAGATCCTTGTCCAGCGTCGAGGCGGCGGCGAGGGTGCGCCCGGCCCCGTCGTCGATCACCTGGGCGTAGATGTTCTTGCCCGAACGGAACACCGACAGACGCGGACGGCCGCCGGCCTTGCGGCGGAGCTGGAAGCGCAGGCGCACACGCCGGCGCTGCCGCAGATCCTGTTGCGTGCCCATTACTTCTTCTTGCCTTCCTTGCGACGAATAACTTCCGTGCTGTAGCGCACGCCTTTGCCCTTGTACGGCTCGGGAGCACGGAAATTGCGGATGTCGAGCGCCACCTGGCCGACGCGCTGCTTGTCCACGCCCTCGATCACCACCGACGTCGGACGCGGCGCGGTGATCTTGATGCCCGACGGGATCGCGTAGACGATGTCGTGCGAATAACCGAGATTCATCACCAGGTTCGAGCCCTGCACGGAGGCGCGATAGCCGGTGCCGGTGATCTCCAGCGTCTTGCTGTAGCCGGCCGACACGCCCTTCACCATCGCCGCGACGAGCGAGCGCGTGGTGCCCCACATCATGCGCGACGGCGCCGCCTTGCTGCGCGGCACCACGCTGACGTGGTTGTCCTGGACCGTGGTCTCGACATGATCCGACAACGGCAGCCGCAATTCGCCGAGCTTGCCGGTCGCGGTCAGCACGCCGTTCACGATCGCGACCTGCACGCCCTGGGGGATCTCGACGGGATATTTGCCTACACGTGACATGATGACCCCCTCAGAAGACGCGGCACAGGACTTCGCCGCCGACATTGGCGGCACGAGCCTCTGCGTCGCTCAGCACGCCACGCGGCGTCGACAGGATGGAGACGCCGAGCCCGGCGTAGACCCGAGGCAGTTCCTGGATCTTCGAGTAGACCCGGCGTCCGGGCTTCGACACCCGATGGATCTCTTTGATGACCGGCTCGCCCTCGGTGTATTTCAGTTCGATGCGCAGCTGGGCGATGCCCGGACGCAGTTCCTCGGACTTGAAGCCGCGGATGTAGCCCTCGCGACGCAGGGCTTCGAGCACGTTCGCGCGCAATTTGGAGGCAGGCGCCACGCAGGCGGCGTGACGGCTGCGCTGGGCATTGCGGATACGGGTGAGCATGTCACCCAGGGGATCGGACATGGACATCGGTCGTCTCCCTTACCAGCTCGACTTGACCATGCCGGGGATCTGCCCGCTGCTGGCCAGATCGCGCAGCGCGATGCGGCTGAGCTCGAACTTGCGATAGTTCGAACGCGACCGCCCGCTCAGCCTGCAGCGCAGCTTGACGCGCACGCGCGAACCGTCGCGCGGCAGTTGCGCCAGCTTCATCGAAGCCTCAAAACGATCCTCGACCGGCAGCGTCCGGTCCATGATGATGTTTTTCAGCGAGACCCGCTTGCCCTTGTCGCGCTTGGCCATGGCCGTGCGCTTGAGGTTGCGGTTGACGGCGGATGTCTTTGCCATGCCTTGTTCTACCCTCCGGAACCTGCCGGGCCCGCCCGACGGTTTTCCAATTCAGTCATGAAAGCGAAGCGGATGCCCCGAGCGATATCGGTCGCTCTTTTCTCGTTCAAGCGGGGCATGATCGAGCCGATCATGCCCTATGGCGCGAAGGGCAGATCGAACGCCTTCAGCAACGCCTTCGCCTCGACATCGGTCTTGGCGTTGGTAACGAAGATGATGTCCATGCCGCGTATCTGGTCGACCTTGTCGTAGTTGATCTCCGGGAACACGATCTGCTCCTTGAGACCCATCGCGAAGTTGCCGCGTCCGTCGAAGCCCTTGTTGTTGGCGAGGCCGCGGAAGTCGCGCACGCGCGGCATGGCGATCGTCACCAGCCGGTCCAGGAACTCGTACATCCGCGTGCGACGCAGCGTCACCTTGCAGCCGATCGGCAGACCCTCGCGGATCTTGAAGCCGGCGATGGCCTTCTTCGCGATCGTCTTCACCGGCTTCTGGCCGGCGATCAGCATCATCTCGGCGACCGCGGCATCGAGCTTCTTCTGGTCGCCGGCGGCCTCGCCGACACCCATGTTGATGACGATCTTCTCGAGATGCGGCACCTGCATCACGTTCTTGTAGCCGAACTGCTCGCGCAACGCACCGCGCATCTCGGTCTCGTAGCGCTGCTGCATGCGCGGCACCGCGCGCGCCTGCCTGGCTTCCGGTGCTTGAGTGGTCTCAGACATTCCCGCCTCCTCAGCCTTCGATGATCTGGCCGGTCGCCTTGGCGATGCGGACCTTGCGGCCATCGTCCAGCACCCGGAAACCCACCTTGGTCGGCTTGCCGCTCTTGGGATCGACCAGTTTCAGGTTCGACAGGTCGATCGACGCCTCGCGCTCGATGATGCCGCCCTGCTCGCCCGCGCTGCGCGGCTTGGTGTGCCGCTTGGCGATGCGGACGCCGCGCACGACGGCCCGACCGGCGCTCGGCAGCACGCTGAGCACTTCGCCCTGCTTGCCGCGGTCCGACCCGGTGATGACGCGAACCTGGTCGCCCTTGCGAATGCGCGCCGCCATCACAGCACCTCCGGCGCCAGCGAGATGATCTTCATGAACTTGCGCGCACGAAGCTCGCGCACGACCGGCCCGAAGATGCGGGTCCCGATCGGCTCCGACTGCTTGTTGATCAGCACCGCGGCGTTGCGATCGAAGCGGATCGCGCTGCCGTCGGCGCGACGCACCGGGAACGCCGTGCGCACGACCACGGCCTGGTGGACGTCGCCCTTCTTCACCTTGCCGCGCGGGATCGCCTCCTTGATGGAGACGACGATCACGTCGCCGACCGAAGCCGACCGGCGCTTGGAACCGCCCAGCACCTTGATGCACTGGACGCGGCGCGCACCGGAATTGTCGGCGACGTCAAGATTGGTCTCGGCGATGATCATGACTGCGCCTCGGCCTGGGCCGGATGCGCCGGCTCGTGCGCGGCGGCGACCGCCGCCGGAACCTCGCCAGGCGCCTCATGCTCACCGTGCGCCGCATGCTCCACGGCATCGCCATCCAGCATGCTGCCATTCCGGCTCAATACCGTCCACGTCTTGCGCTTGGAGATCGGCGGGCACTCGATGATGCGCACGGTGTCGCCGACCTTGCAGACGTTGGCCTCGTCGTGCGCCGCGTACTTCTTCGACCGACGGATGAACTTCTTGTACAGCGGGTGCATGATCCGGCGCTCGACGATGACCGTAATGGTCTTCTCCATCTTGTCGCTGGTCACTCGGCCCGTCAGGACGCGCCTCGGCATCGCCCTACTCCTCTCAGGATCTCGACGCGGAGGCAGTGGCCCCCGCTGAATTCTTCACAGGCACGATCTTCCTGGCGTGGACGAGCGTCTTGATGCGCGCGATCTCGCGACGCACCTCGCGCACGCGTCCGGCACCCTCGTTCTGTCCCGTCGCACGCTGGAAGCGCAGGTTGAACTGCTCGCGCTTCAGGTCGAGCAGCTGCGTCTGCAACTCGTCCTCGGTCTTGACCCGCAGGTCAGCCGGCTTGCTTGCCTTCGCCATCTCAAGCCTCCCCGAGCCGGGTCACGAACTTGGTCTTGATCGGCAGCTTGGCTGCACCGAGTGCGAGGGCTGCCTTGGCGATCTCGGGCGATACGCCGTCGATCTCGAAGACGATGCGGCCCGGCTTCACCCGCGCCACCCAGAACTCCGGCGAACCCTTGCCCGAGCCCATGCGCACCTCGGCCGGCTTGGTCGAGACCGGAACGTCCGGGAAGATCCGGATCCAGACGCGGCCGGCCCGCTTCATCGCGCGCGTGATGGCACGCCGCGACGCCTCGATCTGCCGCGCGGTCACCCGCTCGGGCTCCAGCGCCTTGAGGCCGAAGGCGCCGAAATTCAGCGCGGTGCCGCCCTTGGCGAGGCCGTGGATGCGGCCCTTGTGGGCCTTGCGGTACTTGGTCCGCTTGGGAGAAAGCATGTTCGTTGATCCTAATCGCCGTCCTGGGCCAGCTTAACGCTGCGGCGCTTGTTCGGCGGCGCGACGATCCTGCGCCTGCGGGTCATGGGCCAGGATCTCGCCCTTGAAGATCCACACCTTCACGCCGCACGTGCCGTATGTCGTCTTGGCGGTGGCGACGCCGTAGTCGATATCGGCACGCAGCGTGTGCAGCGGCACCCGGCCCTCGCGATACCACTCGACGCGCGCGATCTCGGCGCCGCCGAGACGGCCGCCGCAGTTGATCCGGATGCCCTGCGCGCCGAGACGCATCGCCGACTGCACCGCGCGCTTCATCGCGCGGCGGAATGCCACCCGGCGCTCGAGCTGCTGGGCGATGTTCTCGGCGACGAGCTGCGCCTCGATCTCCGGCTTGCGTATCTCGACGATGTTCAGCGACACGTCGGACTTCGCCATCTTGGCGAGGTCGCGGCGCAGGTTGTCGATGTCCTGGCCCTTCTTGCCGATCACCACACCGGGACGTGCGGCGTAGATCGTCACGCGCGGCTTCTTGGCCGGACGCTCGATCACCACGCGCGATACGCCGGCGCCGGACAGCTTGCGGCGCAGGTAGGAACGCAGCTTCAGGTCGTCATGCAGCAACTTGGCATAGTCGTTGCCGGCGAACCAGCGGCTGTCCCAGGTGCGGTTGATGCCGAGGCGAAGCCCGATCGGATTGACTTTGTGACCCATGGTTCAGGCCGCCTTCTGTTCGGGCTCTGGTGCTTGCCGTGGTGCCGGGGCCGGCGCGGGAGCGCGCTCGCCGACGACGATCTTCAGGTGGCTGAAGAACTTCTCGATCTGCGCGGACCGGCCGCGGCCACGTGCGTGGAAGCGACGCATCACGATCGACTTGCCGACCTCGGCATGCAGCACGACGAGCTGGTCGACATCGAGCTGGTGGTTGTTCTCGGCGTTGGCAATCGCGCTTTGCAGCGTCTTCTTCACCTGCAATGCGATGCGACGCTTGCTGAAGGTCAACGTCGCCACCGCCTGCGCGGCCGGCTTGTTGCGGATCAGGCCGGCGACCAGGTTGAGCTTGCGCGGGCTGACGCGGATGTTGCGCGTGATCGCCTGCGCCTCGGTCTCGGCCAGGCTGCGCGGATGCTTGGGCTTGCTCATGTCAGCCGCGCCTCGCCTTCTTGTCGGACGAGTGCCCGGTGAAGGTGCGCGTCGGCGAGAACTCGCCGAACTTGTGCCCGACCATGTTCTCGCTAACCTGCACCGGCAGGAACTTGTGACCGTTATAGACGCCGAAGGTCAGGCCGACGAAGTTCGGCAGGATCGTCGAACGGCGCGACCAGATCTTGATGACCTCGCTGCGACCCGACTGCCGCGATGTCTCGGCCTTGTTCAGCAGATACCCGTCCACGAACGGGCCCTTCCAGACGGAACGTGCCATCTCTCTTTGCCCCTTATTTGCCGGTCTTGCGGCGACGGATGATCAGGCTGTCGGTGCGCTTGTTGCCGCGCGTCTTGTAGCCCTTGGTCGGCTTGCCCCACGGCGTGACCGGATGACGGCCACCCGACGTCCGGCCCTCGCCGCCGCCGTGCGGATGGTCGACCGGGTTCATCACCACGCCGCGCTGATGCGGACGCCGGCCGAGCCAGCGCGAGCGACCGGCCTTGCCGATCGACTGGTTCATGTTGTCGGGGTTCGACACCGCGCCCACGGTCGCCATGCACTCGGAGCGCACGACGCGCAACTCGCCCGACTGCAGCTTGACCTGCGCGTAGCCGGAGTCCTTGCCCACGAGCTGGGCGTAGGTGCCGGCGGAGCGGGCGACCTTGCCGCCGGCGCCCTGCTTGAGTTCGATGTTGTGCACGATGGTGCCGACCGGGATCGCCGACAGCGGCATCGCGTTGCCCGGCTTGATGTCCACGCGTGCGCCGGCCACCACGCTGTCGCCCACCTTGAGGCGTTGAGGCGCCAGGATGTAGTCGAGCTCGCCGTCGGCATACTTGATCAGCGCGATGAACGCGGTCCGGTTGGGGTCGTACTCCAGCCGCTCGACCGTCGCCGCCACGTCGAACTTGCGACGCTTGAAATCCACGAAGCGGTAGGTCTGCTTGTGCCCGCCGCCACGGAACCGCGACGTGGTGTGGCCGTGGTTGTTGCGGCCGCCGGTGTGGCTCTTGCCCTCCGTGAGCTGCTTGACCGGCTTGCCTTTCCACAGCTCGCTGCGGTCGATGAGGACCGTCCCGCGAAGGCTGGGGGTAACCGGATTGAAGTGTCTCATTGCCATCGGTTGCTATCCTGGATCGCGCGGCGTCACGAGAGCCGGGCGGACAGGTCGATCGACTGTCCTTCCGCGAGCTGCACGTAGGCCTTCTTCACATCGGAGCGCACGCCGGGACGGCCGCGGAAGCGCTTGGCCTTGCCCTTCTGGACGAGCGTGTTCACACCCATGACCTTCACCTTGAACAGGCCCTCGACGGCAGCCTTGATCTGCGGCTTGGACGCGGACATGGCGACCCGGAACACCACTTGGTTCTTCTCCGACAGCGCCGTCGCCTTCTCGGTGATCACCGGGGTGCGGACGATGTCGAACATCGCCTCGCGCGACATGCGCTCCGCCTGGCGGCGGATGGCCAGGATGTTGGTCATGCCAGGCGCTCCTTCAGGCTCTCGACCCCGGCGCGCGTGATCGCCAGCACGTCGTGGTTGAGGATGTCGTAGACGTTGGCGCCGATGCCCGGCAGCACGTCGATCCGCGGCAGGTTCTGCGCGGCACGCAGGAACCCCTCGTCGACGATGCCGTCCACGATCAGCGCAGAGGTCCAGCCCAGCACCTTGAGCTTCTTCGCAAGTTCCGCCGTCCTGGCAGTGCCGTTCGCCTCGTCGAGCACGACCAGCCGGCCTTCGGCGAGCTTCTGCGACAGCGCCGAGATCAGGCCGAGGCGACGCACCTTCTTGGGCAGGTCATAGCCGTGATCGCGAACCACCGGTCCATGCACGGCACCGCCGGTGCGGAACTGCGGCGAGCGCAGGCTGCCCTGGCGAGCGTTGCCGGTACCCTTCTGCTTGTAAGGCTTCTTGGTGGTGCCGGACACTTCGCCCATGCCCTTCACCTTGTGGGTGCCGGCACGGCGCTTGGCGAGCTGCCACAGCACTACGCGCGCCATGATGTCGGTGCGCGGCGTGGTCATGAAGATCTCGTCCGGCAGGCCGATGGTGCCGGCGCTGGCATTGTCGAGGGTCTTGATTTCGAAGTCCATCGCCCTCTTCCTCAGCTGGCCGCGGGAGCGGGCTCGGGCGCCGCCGACGGTGCGGTATCGATCAGGCCGGCCGGATACGGCGCGTCCGCGTGACGCGCCTTCTTGATCGCGTCGCGTATCAGCACGTAGCCGTCCTTGCTGCCCGGGATCGAGCCACGGACCATCAGCAGGCTCTTCTCGACGTCGACCAGCGCCACCTCGAGGTTGAGCGTGGTGATGCGCTCGTCGCCGAGATGGCCGGCCATCTTCTTGTTCTTGAAGGTCTTGCCGGGGTCCTGGCGGTTGCCGGTCGAACCCAGCGAACGATGGCTGACCGACACGCCGTGGCTGGCCTCAAGGCCGGAGAAGTTCCAGCGCTTCATGCCGCCGGCGAAACCCTTGCCCTTGCTGGTGCCGGTCACGTCGACCTTCTGGCCGACTACGAAGTGCGCCGCCGAAAGCGTCGCGCCGACTTCGAGCACCGCATCCTCGGAGACGCGGAACTCGACCAGCTTCTTCTTCGGCTCTACCTTCACCCGGGCGAAGTGCCCGCGGTTCGGCTGCGTCACGTTCTTCACCTTGGCGGTGCCGCTGCCGAGCTGGAGTGCGACGTAGCCGTCGCGCTCCTGGGTGCGGGCATCCACCACCTGCAGGTGGTCCAGATGCAGGACGGTGACAGGCACGTGGGTGCCGTCTTCCTTGAATATCCGGGACATGCCCAGCTTCTTCGCGATCAATCCGGTGCGCATCGTCTGGACCTCAGAGTTTGATCTCGACGTCCACGCCGGCGGCGAGGTCGAGCTTCATCAGGGCATCCACGGTCTGCGGCGTCGGCTCGACGATGTCGAGCAGCCGGCGATGGGTCCGGATCTCGAACTGCTCGCGGCTTTTCTTGTCCACGTGGGGGGAGCGGTTCACCGTGAACCGCTCGATATACGTCGGCAGCGGGATAGGACCCCGAACTCGCGCACCCGTACGCTTCGCCGTGTTCACGATCTCCTTGGTGCTGTTGTCCAGCACTCGGTGATCGTACGCCTTCAGGCGAATTCGGATGTTCTGGTTGTCCATCGTGCAGTCAATCCAACTCGATCTGGTTCGGGGCTATCAGCGGCGTCAGGCGGTGATCGAAGCCACCACGCCGGCGCCGACGGTGCGGCCACCCTCGCGGATCGCGAAGCGAAGACCCTCGTCCATGGCGATCGGCGCGATCAGCTCGACATCCATCGAGATGTTGTCGCCCGGCATCACCATCTCGGTGCCTTCCGGCAGCTGCACCACGCCCGTCACGTCGGTCGTGCGGAAGTAGAACTGCGGACGGTAGTTGGTGAAGAACGGCGTATGACGGCCGCCCTCCTCCTTCGTCAGGATGTAGGCCTCGGCCTTGAACTTGGTGTGCGGGGTGATCGAGCCGGGCTTCGCCAGCACCTGGCCGCGCTCGACATCCTCGCGCTTGGTGCCGCGCAGCAGCGCGCCGATGTTGTCGCCCGCCTGGCCACGATCCAGCAGCTTGCGGAACATCTCGACGCCGGTGACGATCGTCTTGACGGTGTTCTTCAGCCCGACGATCTCGATCTCGTCGCCGACATTGACGATGCCGCGCTCGACGCGCCCGGTGACGACCGTGCCACGGCCCGAGATCGAGAACACGTCCTCGATCGGCATCAGGAACGGACGGTCGATCGGACGATCGGGCTGCGGGATGTAGGCATCCACGGCGGCCATCAGTTCGAGCACCGAGTTCTCGCCGAGCACCACGTCGCCGCCTTCCAGGGTGACCAGGGCGGAGCCCTTGATCACCGGGATGTCGTCGCCGGGAAACTGGTAGGAGGAGAGCAGCTCGCGCACCTCCATCTCGACGAGTTCGAGCAGCTCGGGATCGTCGACCATGTCGACCTTGTTGAGGAACACCACCAGCGCCGGGACGCCGACCTGGCGGGCGAGCAGGATGTGCTCGCGTGTCTGCGGCATCGGACCGTCGGCGGCGGACACCACCAGGATCGCGCCGTCCATCTGCGCGGCGCCGGTGATCATGTTCTTCACGTAGTCCGCGTGGCCGGGGCAATCGACGTGGGCATAGTGGCGGTTCTTGGTCTCGTACTCGACATGCGCGGTCGAGATCGTGATGCCGCGAGCACGCTCTTCCGGCGCCTTGTCGATCTGGTCATACGCCGTGTAGACGGCACCGCCGGTCTTCGCCAGGGTCTTGGTGATCGCCGCGGTCAGCGACGTCTTGCCATGATCGACGTGACCGATCGTGCCGATATTGCAGTGCGGCTTGTTCCGCTCGAATTTCGCCTTGCCCATCGTCGTCTCTCCGTTACCGCAACCCGTCGCCCGGGGAAAATCTCAGTTTGTCAGTTGGTTACCAGCGATAATGGCTGAAGGCTTTGTTCGCCTCCGCCATCCGATGCGTGTCTTCGCGCTTCTTGACCGCCGATCCGCGGTTGTTCACCGCATCGAGCAGCTCGTTGGAGAGCCGCTCCTGCATCGTGTGCTCGCCGCGCTTGCGCGAGCTGTCGATCAGCCAGCGGATCGCCAGCGCCTGGCGACGCTCGATGCGGACCTCGACCGGGACCTGGTAGGTCGCGCCGCCGACCCGGCGGGAGCGGACCTCGACGGCCGGCTTCACGTTGTCCAGCGCCTCGTGGAACATGCGCACCGGATCGGCGGCGGCACCACCGCGACGACGCATGGATTCGAGCGCGCCGTAGACGATGCCCTCGGCGGTGGATTTCTTGCCGTCATACATCAGCGCGTTCATGAAACGTGTGACGACGACGTCCCCGAACTTCGGGTCCGGCAGGATTTCGCGCTTGACGGCGCGGCGGCGGCGACTCATCCGTTGATATCCTCTTACTTCGGACGCTTCGCGCCGTAGAGCGAACGACGCTTGCGACGCTTGGCGATACCCTGCGTGTCGAGCACGCCGCGCAGGATGTGGTAGCGCACGCCCGGAAGATCCTTCACGCGCCCGCCGCGGATCAGCACGACGCTGTGCTCCTGCAGGTTGTGACCCTCGCCGGGGATGTAGCTCACGACCTCGAAGCCGTTCGTCAGGCGCACCTTGGCGACCTTGCGAAGCGCCGAGTTCGGCTTCTTCGGCGTGGTCGTGTAGACGCGCGTGCACACGCCGCGCTTCTGCGGGCAGCCCTGCAATGCGGGCACCTTGTTGCGCTTGCGGGCAGGCTCGCGGCCCTTGGCGATCAGCTGGTTGATGGTGGGCATACGCCTCGGTCCCAATCCTCTCTGTGCCGGCCCTGTCCCGCCTCGCATCGATGGTCACCGTCGATCACAGCAAAAAACCGCACTCGGAGGGTTGGCCCTTCCGCGCGGCGGTCCTGATCACGTCCGGCCTGAGCACCCTGGAACCAGGGAGCGGCGCCGCACGCTTCGGTGCTGCATTCGACGGCTGCCGTACGACCCGAAAGCGAGGTCAGCCGAGGGCGCGGAACCTACGAAGCGGATGGGTGAGAGTCAAGCACCGCGCGCGGTTTCTCGGCATCGTAGGCATTCGGCGGCGGCAATGCTGGGGATCGAGGGTGCGGGCCGGCCATGTGGGCGATCAGGCGGTCCGCAGTCGCAGGAACGAAGCTGCCGCCTCGGCCGGCACCAGCGCGTGGTTCCAGGCATCGCCGTGAAAGCGCACCTCTGCCTCCTGCCGCAGCGGCAGGTCGGGGCGGATCGGGATGTCGACGTAGCCCTCCTCGGCGAGCAGGCTTGTCAGCACCGCATGCTCGGCCTGCGGCAGCACCTCGACGAACAGCAGCGGCCGCCAGCGGGCGATGGTCCCCCGGGCGCCGGATAGCACCGCGGCATCGTGTCCCTCGACGTCCACCTTGATCAGCGCCACCCGTTCCTGCGCGGCTGGATGCGCGGCCAGGAAGGCGTCGAGCGTGACGGTCTCCGTCGCCTGGGTCTCGCCATGGGCCTGCTTGAAGGCCGGTTCGAGCGAGCTGCTGGTCTCCATCAGTCCGTGCTCCTGGGTCGGCACGTAGAGCGTCGCCATACCGGACTGCCGGCTGAGGGCGAGCCGTATCGCCTCGATCCGGTCACCGGCGCGGTTGGCGGCGATATTGCCTTCGAGCACCTCGAACACCGGCCGGTACGGCTCGAACGCCAGCACCCGCACCGTGGCGGACGCCCGCGTGGCGAGCAGGGCATAGAAGCCGCTGTTGGCCCCGACATCGACCACGATGCCCGCGCTGCCCGCGACGCAGGCGTGGAACAAGGCCGGCAAGGGTCGCTCGAACCCGGTCCATGACGATCCGGCGGCGGTGGCGACGATCTGGTCGCGGCCGTCGAGCGGGTCCATGACCATGCTCGTCATGCGGCCCGACCCATCGGGCACCGCGATGGCCAACAAGCTGCCGGATGGCTTCGACATCGATCATCGTCCTTCGCCGCATCGGCCGCCCGGTGGCAAGACTGCCGGATACCAGACGGATAAGTATCAGACCGGCAGGTATAATGCAGGGATCCTGCCGATCCGCCCTCGCCGGACGCCTTCGTGGCGATTTTGACACCCGGCTGCGCCGCGCTCCATGCGATCGCCATGCCAGCCCGCGCCGTGTCAGCCCGCGCCCTGGCTGGCTCGCACGATCGCGAGCACATCCATCGCTGCTCGATTGATTCCCCCTGCCAGAAGCCATAGCCCGTGGAGCGCGGGCCGGGTCCCGACATTCCTGGGCGGAGGCGGTCGGATGGGCGAACGCATGCGCGCCCATGACTGGTCGACCTCGCCGCTCGGCGACCCCGCCGACTGGCCGCAACCATTGAAGATCGTCGCCGGCATCATGCTGGCCGCCGACCAGCCGATGTTCGCAACCCGGGGCGAAGCACGGGCGATGATCTACAATGATGGCTACGCCCAGATCCTCGGCAACCATCACCCGGCCGCCCTGGGACGGCCGTTCTTCGAGACATGATCGGAACTCGCCGGCAGCGTCGGTCCGATCATGGCGCGCGGCTATGCCGGCGAGCCGACATCCATGCTCGAAATCGAACTCGTGATGCGCCGGAACGGCTTCGTGGAGGAGACCCACTTCTCCTTCTTCTACGCACCGATGCGCGACGAGGCCGGTCATGTCGGTGGCGTATTCTGCGCCTGCACCGAGACGACGCAGCAGGTCCTGGGCAAGCGACAGCAGCGGGAAGCCGAGACCCGCAACCGGCAGATCCTCGACAGCGCCATCGACTACGCGATCATCGCGACCGATCTGGAAGGCAGGGTCACGCGCTGGAACGAGGTTGCCGGCCACATCTTCGGCTGGAGCGAGCAGGAGATGCTCGGCGAGACGATCGAGCGCATCTTCACGCCGGAAGGCCGCGCGGGCGACGGCCCGTGGATCGGGATGCGGTCCGCCGCGCAAACCGGCGTCCGCGACGATGAACGATGGCATCTCCGCAAGACCGGCAAGCGCTTCTGGACATCCGGCCAGGTGACCTCGTTGCGCGACGAGGCCGGGCAGATCGTCGGCTTCGTCAAGGTCCTGCACGACCGGACCGAACAGCGGCTCGCCGAGAGAAGGCGGGACAGCGAGATGCGCTTCCGCAGCCTGGCCGAGGCCACGCCAGGCTTCATCTGGACCGCCGACAGGCTCGGGACCCTCATCTACGTCAGCCCGCGCTGGCACAGCTATGCCGGCACCGATCCCGGCAGCCCGGTGGCTGTCGCGTGCGCTGCCGACGCGCGACGAGCGTGGCGAGATCGGCTTCTGGGCCGGCGTCAACACCGACATCCAGACCATCGTCGCGGCGCGCGAGGCGCTCGCCCGGTCGCGCGAGGAGCTGGAAGCGCAGATCGCCGAACGCACGACGGATCGCAACCGGATGTGGCAGCTCTTGACCAGCGTCATGCTCGTGGCGCGGTTCGACAGCACCATCACCGCGGTCAACCCGGCCTGGACCGCCATGCTGGGCTGGACGGAACAGGACCTGCTCGGCAGCCGCTTCATGGATCTGGTCCACCCCGACGACATCGGCTGGACCAGGCGAGAGGCCCAGCGCCAGGCCCGGGGCGGCGAGATCCTGCATTTCGAGAGCCGCTACCGGCACAAGGACGGCAGCTACCGCTGGCTGGCCTGGACCGCGGTGCCGGACGAGAACTTCATCCACGCCGTCGGACGCGACGTCACCGCCGACAAGGAACAGGCGGCACTGGCGTGGACCGAGGAGGCGCTTCGACAGAGCCAGAAGATGGAGGCGGTCGGGCAGCTGACCGGCGGCATCGCGCACGACTTCAACAACCTGCTGACGGCGATCGCGGGCAGCCTGGAGCTGCTGCAGACGCGGCTGGGACGGGGGCGGCTCGAGCATCTCGATCGCTACATCGGCAGCGCCCAGGGAGCCGCGAGCCGGGCGGCGGCGCTGACCCACCGGCTGCTGGCCTTCTCCCGCCGGCAGACCCTCAACCCCAAGCCGACCCGGGTGAATGCACTGGCCGCCGGCATGGAAGGACGGATCCAGGGCACCGTGGGACCGCAGATCGAGATCGAGACGATACTGGCGCCGGCGCCCTGGCCCACGCTGTGCGATCCCAAACAGCTCGAGAACGCCCTGCTCAACCTTTGCATCGATGCCCGCGATGCGATGCCGGACGGCGGCCGGCTGACCATCGAGACCGTAAACGTCCAGGTCGATGAGCGGGATGGGCGCGAGCACGACATGACGCCCGGCGAGTACGTGTCGATCACCGTCGCCGACACCGGCTCCGGCGTGACGCCGGATGTCGCGGCAAGGGCGTTCGATCCGTTCTTCACGACCAAGACGCTCGGCCAGGACACCGGCCTCGGCCTGTCCATGATCTACGGTTTCGCCAAGCAGTCCGGCGGGCAGGTGCGACTGCGCACGGAGCCGGGCCGCGGCACCACCATGGGGGTCTACCTGCCTCGATATGCCGGACCGGCGCCGACGGAGCGGGCGGAAGCCGCGTCGGGACGGGGCGGGGCGGGCGGAAGGCGGCGAGGTGGTCCTGGTGATCGATGACGAGCCACCGTGCAGATGCTGATCACCGAGGTGCTGCGGGAACTCGGCTACGCCGCGATCGAGGCGGCGGACGGGATGTCTGGGCTGAAGATCCTGCAGTCCGAGGCGCGCATCGACCTGCTGATCACCGACGTCGGTCTGCCCGGCGGCATGAACGGCCGGCAACTGGCGGACGCAGCCCGCAGCATCCGTCCCGACCTCAAGGTGCTGCTGACCACCGGCTACGCGGAGAATGCCGTGGTCGGCGACGGCCATCTGGAGCCAGCCATGCACGTGATGACCAAGCCGTTCGCGCTGGGCACCCTGGCGACCAGGCTCTACGCCATGATCAATGGTGGCTGAGCGCCCGGTCGCGATCGGGCCGCTGCCTGCGCCGGGGTCGCACATGGCGCTTCCGGCATCGCGCGAACGACCTGGACGACGGGATGCGGCGCCTTGCGCTCGCTGAAGCTCCGCCTGTTCGGTCTCTGGAGCCTGTCGCTGCTCGCCAGCGTCGCGGTCGGTATCCTGCTGTTCCAGGCTCTCCCGCCAGTCCGACAAGGCGCAGGTCGGCCGCGCCGAGGGGGTGATCGCCCGCGCCTGCGACCTGATCCGCGAGCGCTACGCTTTCTACGCGTCGGGATGGTCCGGGCCCGTGCCGGGACCTCTGGACGAACGCCTGCGCCGCGACCTGGCGGACGCCGTCGGGCTTGCGCTGGCGCATCAGGACGAAGTGGAAGGCGGCATCTGGCAGGCGGATGCCGGCTCGCTCGCCTATGCCTATCCGACCTACGAGGGTACCGGTCCGAAGACCGACCTGCCGGCCGCCGAACATGACCAGATCGAAGCGGTGAACCAGCGGGCGTCCCGGGACGAACAGCCCGTCGACCGCCGCGTGACGTCGCACGCGCAGACCCTGCTGCTCCATGCTGCTCCGCTTTCCGGCCCGATCGGCGGTCTGACCGCCTGGACCATGACCCGGGTCCATGCGGGAACGGGCTATCAGCCGCTGCGGCTCGGTCTCGGCGTCCTGCTCGGACTGATGGTGCTGATGTCGGCCTGGCTGGGCCGGACGGTGCTGGTCTGGGGCCGCCACGTCCGCGGCATCGAGGCAGCCCTCGGCAACGCCGGGACCACCGGGATGCCGACCACCGGGATGCCGGCGGTGGGACGGACCGGCGAACGCAAGCTCGACCGCATCATCGACGCCTTGAACGAGGCCGGGCTGCGTCTGGCGGAGGCGCAGCGGGCTTCGGACGCGATGACGGTCCACGTGGCGCGGGCGGAGCGGCTGGCCGGCCTCGGCCGTGTCGCGGCGGGAGTGGCGCACGAGATACGCAACCCGATCGCCGCCGCACGGCTGCAGGGCGAGAACGCGCTCGCCGGCGACGACAACAGGCGCCGCGAAGCGATCGGCGACATGCTCCGCCAGATCGACCGTCTCGATGCGCTCGTCGGCGAACTGCTGGCGATGACGCAACGGGTCGAGCCGCGCCCCGTGCGCGTGGAGCTGGCCGGCTTTCTCGCCGCGCAGGCCGCCGCGCACCGGGAGACCGCCCTCGCCAAGGGGCTGACGATCACCCTCGCCGATACCGAGGGCAGCGGGATGCTCGACCCCGTCGTGATCGGCCGGGTGCTGGACAACCTCCTGGCCAACGCGATCCGCCATGCACCGGAGCAGGGCACGGTGCTGCTCGCGACCGAGCGCCGGCCCGCCCTGCTCATCCTCACCGTGGCGGATAGCGGCACCGGCGTGCCTGCTGAGACGGCGCAGCACCTGTTCGAACCGTTCGTCACCGGGCGGGCGGACGGGACCGGCCTCGGCCTCGCCATCGCGCGCGAACTGGCCGATGCGCATAGCGGTCAGCTCGCGTTGCGCAGCAGCGGCGGCGGCCGGACCGGCATCCGGGGTGCCGTCTTCGCACTGGAACTGCCGCAGGAGGACGGATGGCCACGATCCTGATCGTCGACGACGATGCGGCGCTGCGGCGCGCCCTGGCGATCGCGCTCACCGACCTCGGCCATACGGCGGCCGAGGCGCCGGACGGCGAGGCGGCGCTGGCCTGGCTTTCGCGGCACCGCGCGGACGCGGTCCTGCTCGACCTGCGGATGCCGGGGATGGACGGGATGGAAGTGCTGCGCCGCATCCGCGCCAGGCCGGGCGCGCCGCCGGTGGCGATCCTGACGGCGGTGCCGACCAGCGACAACACGATCGAGGCGATGCGGCTGGGAGCGGCCGACCACCTCGCCAAGCCGATCGGACGGGAGGGACTGCGCGCGCTGCTGTCGCGCATGCTCCCGATGCCGGAGCCGGTCGCGTCGGCTCCATCGCCGGCCTCCGTGGCCCGTGCGGCCACGCGCGAGGGCGGCATCATCGGCGCCAGTGCCGCGATGCGCGACGTGCAGAAGGCGATCGGACTGCTGGCGGACAGCGACGCGACGGTGCTGCTGCTCGGTGAGACCGGGACCGGCAAGGAGGTGGTCGCGCAGGCGATCCATCGCTACGGCAGGCGGGCGAAGGCCCCGTTCATCCCCGTCAACTGCGCCGCGATCCCGGGCGAGCTGCTGGAGAGCCTGCTGTTCGGCCACGTGCGCGGCGCCTTCACCGGCGCGATGTCGGATCGCGCCGGCTCGTTCCGCGAGGCCCAGGGCGGCACGCTGTTCCTCGACGAGATCGGCGACATGGACCTGGCCATGCAGGCCAAGCTGCTGCGCACCCTGCAGGAACGCGTGGTGACGCCCCTCGGCGGCCGTCCGGTGCCCGTCGACGTACGGGTGATCGCGGCCACGCACCGCGACCTCGTGGGCGCGGTACGCGAGGGGCGGTTCCGCGAGGACCTCTATTACCGGCTGGGTGTAGTGCCGCTGTCGCTGTCGCTGCCGCCGCTGCGCGAGCGGCTCACCGGCATCATTCCCCTCGCCGAGCACTTCCTGGGGCTATCGGCGGACGGCGGCGCGATCAAGCGCCTCGGCGCCGACGCGGCCGCCCGGCTGCTGGCCTATCCCTGGCCCGGCAACATCCGCGAGCTGCTCAACGCCATGAAGCGCGTGGCGACGCTGGTGCGGCGGCCGGTGATCGGAAGCGCGGGCCTGGATTTCCTCGTTGCCGGCCGGAGCGAGGCCGCCGGTGGCGCGGTCCCGGTCGACTGGCTCGCCGGAACGCTGCCGGAGGTGATCGCACGCGTCGAGGTCGAGCTGATCCAGCGCGCCCTCGCCGCATCCGGCGGCAACCGGGCGCAGGCCGCGGAACGGCTCGGCATCCGCCGGCAGCTGCTATACTAGAAGCTGGCGCGGCACAGCCTGGAAGTGTCCCCGAACGGGACCGACGATGTCCCCGAAGCGGACGGTCCTGCCGACGAGGAGGCCGGTCCATGCCAATGATTTCAACCGCATCGAAATGGCATGATGCTTGCGCTGTTTCTGGCGGGCCTGGAGCCCTGAACGAGGCACATCATGAGGACACCACACATCCTGCTCGCAGCGGCACTCCTCGCGGGCATCTCCGGCATCGCGCTCGCCCAGAATGCGACGCGGAACGCGACCACCTACGACCCAAGCCAGCTCCCGACGATCCGCGGCAAGGTCGCCCAGTACAGCCTGACACCACGCGGCGACGTGGACGGGCTGATCCTCGCCGACGGCACCGAAGTGCACCTGCCGCCGCACCTCGGCACGCAGCTCGTCTTTGCGGTCAAGCCCGGTGACGCCGTGACGATCCACGGCCTGCGCGCACACGCGATCCCGATGGTGCTGGCGATGTCGGTCAGCAACGACGCGACCGGCGGTTCGGTGATCGACACCGGGCCCGGTGGCCCCCCTGGGCCACGCGGCAGCCGGCAGCCGTTGACGGCGCGGGGCCATGTGAAGGCGCAGCTGCATGGCCCACAGGGCGAACTGAACGGCGCGCTGCTCGATGACGGCACCATCGTTCGACTGCCGCCGCCGGAGGTGTCGCGACTGCTGTCCGGGCTGGCTCCGGGTGCGCCGCTCTACGTCCAGGGTAGCGGCTTCGCCGGCGCGCTCGGCCGTGTGATCGAGGCACGCTCGATCGGACCGGATGCGACACACCTCACCGAAGTGGCGATGCCGGGCCGGCCCCGGACGACCGCCGCTGCCCGGTGATCCTGACATGGGACCGCCGCCGGGCGGACCCGATGGGCCGCCTCCGCCGCCAGCTCCCTGAAACCCCGCTTCATCGAGCAGGAGGCGGTCATGCACCGGACGATCCCTCGAACATCCACTATCGGCGCGATGCGGACCGACGCGGCCGCGCCATCCGCACGCTCGCTGCGCGGCCTGGACGCCCTCACCTTCCTGATGGCCGACGTGCGGGACGGGATCGGCCCCTACCTATCAGTGTTCCTCAAGGGCAGCGAGCATTGGAGTTCCGGCGCCATCGGGATCGCCATGGCGACCTCCTCGATCGCCGCGGCGGTCTGCCAGGTGCCGGCGGGGTTGCTGGTGGACGAGACCAGGGCCAAGCGGCTGCTGATCGTCGCTTCGGGGCTGATGGTCGGCGCCGGCTGCCTGCTCATCGTGGCCTATCCGCACTTCCTGACCGTGATCGCAGCACAGGCGACGCTGGGGCTGGCGCTGGCGGTCATCCCGCCGCTGTTCGCGGCGCTGTCGCTCGGCCTGGTCGGGCGGCGGCGGCTCGACGCGCGGATCAGCCGCAACGAGAGCTTCAACCACGGCGGCAACTTCGTCGCGGCCGGCCTGGCCGGAATGCTCGGGCAGTATGCCGGCTATGACTGGATCTTCTACCTCGTCTGCGCCTTCGCGGTCGCCAGCGCCTGCATCGTCACCCTGATCGATCCAGCCGAGATCGACCACGAGCGGGCTCGCGGCGGCGAGGGGCCGGGGCAGGAGGGCGAGCCGATGCCGTTCCGGGAGCTGATGCGGCGGCGCGACCTGCTGGTCTTCCTGGGTTCAGTGGTGCTGTTCCACTTCGGCAACGCGGCGATGCTGCCGATGGCCGGCCAAGTGCTGGCCCTCCGGCATCCGGGCTCGGACACCATCGCGCTCTCGGCCTGCATCATCACCGCCCAATTCGTGATGGTGGGCGTCGCCTGGGCGGTGGGCCGCGCCTCCGCCCGCGGTGTCGGCCGCAAGAAGATCTTCCTCATCGCCCTCGCGGTGCTGCCGCTGCGCGGGGTGCTGTTCTCGTTCACGACCGGCCCGTACGGCGTCGTCGCGATCCAGCTCCTCGACGGCGTGGCGGCTGGCATCTTCGGGGTGATCTCGGTGCTGGTCGCCTCCGACCTCATGCGCGGCACCGGACGCTTCAACCTCGCACAGGGGCTGACCGCGCTGGCCGTAGGCCTCGGCGCCACGCTGAGCAACGCCACCTCCGGCTATGTCGTGCAGTGGTTCGGCTACGCCACCGGGTTCCTCTACCTCGCCGGCATCGCACTCTGCGCGCTGGTCTTCTTCGCCCTGTTCATGCCGGAGACGAGGACGACCGACCGGGAAGCCGCGACATGATGCCTGCTCTGCTCGTCGCCCTGGACCACATGGGCGATCGCCGCCGCGGCCACCGCCAGGGTAACCCTGCGCCCGTTCGCCTGGCCCGAGTTCGTCTGGGCGGTGGCCGGGGCGGTGCTGCTGGTGGCACTCGGACTGCTGCCTGCCGCGGACGCGCTCGCCGGCATCGCCAAGGGCACCGACGTCTACCTGTTCCTCGTCGGCATGATGCTGCTCGCCGAACTGGCCCGGCAGGAGGGGCTGTTCGACTGGCTCGCCGCCCGCGCCGCGCGCCTCGCCCGCGGCTCCGCGACGCGGCTGTTCACGCTGGTGTTCGCGGTCGGCACCGTGGTCACCGTCTTCCTCTCCAACGACGCCACCGCCGTGGTGCTGACGCCCGCCGTCGCCGCCGTCGTCAAGACGGCCAGGGCGAGGCAGCCGCTGCCCTACCTGTTCATCTGCGCCTTCATCGCAAACGCGGCCAGCTTCGTGCTGCCGATCTCCAACCCGGCCAACCTGGTCATCTACGGCAGCCACATGCCGCCGCTGCTGCAATGGCTGCGACACTACGCGCTGCCCTCCCTGGTCTCCATCCTCATCACCTACGGCGTGCTGCGCTGGACGCAGCGGGCGCGGCTGCGTCAGGAGATCTCCACCGACATCGACATCCCGGCCCTGTCCAGCGGCGGCAAGTCGGCGGCCCTGGGCATCGTGGCGACGGCCTGCGTGCTGCTGGCGTCCTCGGCGTTCGACATCCAGCTCGGCTTGCCGACCTTCCTCGCCGGCCTCGCCACCGCGATCCTCGTGCTGACGCGCTCGCGATGCGGCCCGGTTGTGATCGTGAAGGCGATCTCGTGGGGCGTGCTGCCGCTGGTCGCCGGGCTGTTCGTGCTGGTCCAGGCCCTGCAGAAGACCGGCGTCACCGACAGCCTCGCCGGCCGGCTGCATGATCTCGTGCAGCGCTCCGCAACCCTCGCGGCCTGGGCATCGGGGGTGGCGCTCGCCGTGGGCTGCAACCTCGTGAACAACCTGCCGGCGGGGCTGGTCGCCGGACGCGTGGTGCAGATTGCCCATGTGCCGGACCACGTGCGCAGCGCGGTCCTGATCGGGGTGGACCTGGGACCGAACCTGTCGGTCACCGGCTCGCTGGCCACCATCCTGTGGCTCACCGCGCTGCGCCGCGAGGGGCAGGGCGTGGGTGGCTGGACCTTCCTCAAGCTCGGCGCGCTGGTGATGCCCCCGGCGCTGCTGCTCGCCATCGCGGCCGTGTTCGCGTTCGGCTGACTAACCAAGACGGAGTAGTTCATGCAGAATATCGGCGCGGCGTGGCTGTATCCCATCATCCTCGTCGCCGGAGCCTTGCAGGCGTGGGGGCCGCCGATGAACGGCGCGCTGCGCCGCGCGCTCGGCAA
>JAABUX010001177.1_pt1 | contig 40782 bp, 42 predicted proteins | sample 5561851 | NCBI WGS metagenome assembly JAABUX01 (sample SAMN10711883, study PRJNA513361) | rock metagenome | isolation source: Antarctica rocks | place: Antarctica: Victoria Land, Richard Nunatak red sandstone | collected 2016-01-03 | reverse complement strand
TTGGATAATCTCTGTTCGTGGGTAGCCCTGCTCGACGGCATCTACCACACGTTTTCGCAAATCTTCGGAATAGGCTTTCATCCATTCATTTTATCACACGGCTCAACCTTTCCTCTCTTTGCTGTAAGCCCGGTAATTGTGGAGTAGAGGGACGTTCACCAGTATTGATAAAGATGAGGTCGCTGGTAAGCTGTCGCACGCTACCATCGTTCATATGCACTTCTAAGGCTTTTGGTGCAACGAAGGTAGCCTCGCCCATCAACAGGTCCACGTTTTCGGAATTTTCGAGGCTGCTCTGGCTCCCGCTGCGAAAACTATCCACGATATCGCGTTTGCGCTTCCTCACGATGGTCATATTCACACTGATTGGTCCTGTATTCACACCATAGTCTGCCCCACGCCTTGCCATATACGCATCTTTCGCGCTGGCAACCATCGTCTTTGTTGGAGTACAACCTTCGTTGACGCATGTGCCACCGACATGTTTGCGCTCGATAATCGCAGTCTTTCGCCCTGATTGACCAAGGGCAGTCGCAAGCGGGCCTCCTGCTTGCCCTGCTCCAATGATAATAGCATCGTAGTGGGTCGCTGTAGCCATGTTTTTTCTCCTATTTTATACGTACATTTGCTTGCCCTATGACTTAGAGCAAGTTATAAGTAACCGTGTTCTAAAAGTCTCTCGCCCGTTAGCGCGAATTCCTTAGCAGAGGGAACTGCAACGTTGAGTGCATCGGCCATACGGTCGATCATATTGAAAAGCGCACAGACCGTCAGTGCATCCTCAATAGCCTGTTTACTTACCCCACATTGAGAAGTGGCACAATATCCTCTGGTTTTACCTCTGCTGGATGAAGTGTGACCTTTTCCAACAATTGCAGGGTACATCGCATCTTCTCACTAATGGGAGCGGTTCGCCAGTCGTCTAACACAGCCTCAACCACGCTATCGGTAAGTATCTTCGACGCAACTGCGCCATGAGCACCAGTTCAATAGGCACACTGATTTTTGCGCGAAACGAAAGCCGCGAACAACTCTCGCTCCCCAATATTCCAATCTGAAGGTCCTCGTAGCACAGCCCCTAAATATGCTGAAAAAGGTTGACCAAACACTTCAGGACGATAGGAGAGCGTTCTTCTAATGTCAGAGATTGGCGCATCCTGCATCACCTGTGCAATTTTTTTAAGCCGCATCGTGGTTGCCCTCCAAAGCTTTCAGTCCTTGCTCCAAACGTGCCATAGCCGCGCCAAGCGCAATGCTCAAAGTAATCTCGAAGATAGCATCTTCATCATAACCTGCCAAGTGCAAAGCCTCGAAGTCCTGATCGGTGACTTTGTAGGCATGAAGCGCGACTTTGCGAATATAACTCTCTAGTTCAACGGGAACATTTTCTGGCGCGTGAGAAGTATCACCACTGAGATGCGCGGATTGCGCCTTGATTGCCCTTCTAAATGTCGAAGGTGTTGCACCAGGAGTGCCAAGAACTCCCTCAATCAACGTTTGAGCAAATGTATCGTATCGAGTCTCCATAGGCTATGATTCCTCCTTTTCAGCAGAAGTGTATATTTCGCGAGTTTCTTTCGCTGCATAGGGAGTAGCACTGAGCAAGCGTTCTCGCTGGCGTTTGCCTTGAACCTGCCCGTAGGTAGCAACTGTAAAAGGCACAAGGTAGGTCACAAGCATAGGTACAATCCATGCAGCAGCGAATTGTCCCGAAAGGAACTGTTGCCCGTGATTAATTAGAGCTAAAATAGTTCCAACGATGAGAGCAGTTTTCATTGAACGAAAAAATGTATCGCGTTCGAGACAATAACTTATGAGAAGACGCCATTTCTCCATGCTCGCACTCCTCCCCTCAAGGTAACATATACAATGGCGAAATTTATACTTCTGGCAAACGCTGATCTTCTTCCTGTGTACTCCGTTGTGTACGCAATACCGCGTGTGGTGAGTTGAGCAATACATCCAGCACGCGCTGTCGGTGCTTGGGTAAGACATTTGCAGGCAAGGCATCAGGCGCAAAATAACGACACTCACGCGACTCTTCGGTAGAGGTCAGGGTGCCTCCGATTACACGACATTGTAACGTCAGTACCACCTCTTGCTTTTGTGGCTTGGAATAGACACCGACGAGATGATCTACTTCAACCTCCAAGCCCGTTTCCTCGCGTACCTCGCGACACACGCCCTCCTCAACGGTTTCGCCTATTTCTAAGCCGCCACCTGGCAAGTTCCACCACTCAATATCACGTCGTAACGCCAGCAAAATTTCACTCTCACGAAAAATGACCGCATAGACGCCAATACGAAATTGTCTTGGACTGCTTGCTGCGTCGAAAGCCTCTACCATGTATTCCCTCTCTTTCTATAAGCGGTAGACCTTATACGCATTGTCATATAGCACACCTCGTGCGATGGAAAATGCTTGTTGCTCATCAATTTCATCTACGTCAATCATCTCTTGCAACACCTGTGCAAGCACACTGCGCCCACGCATAGCACCAGCCCAATGCATTTCGGGGATGTTGATACCATCCGAACTGTACATTAACTTACTTGCAGGTGCAACGCTGAGTGCCTGACGAGTAAAGGCGAGCATCTCTAACTTCTCGACAAACGGGATGGTGTATGACAGGTCGAAATAGACATGTGGATAGACTGCCGCGAGATATGCCCCAAGCTGTGTATAAGGATAGCTTTCGTGGAGCAAAATAATCGGCATCGTCTGATACTCGCGCCGTTCCAGCACATCTCGCAATTGAAGTGGATTGCCGAGCCGCATATCCGTGTCGTTATCGCCGTAGCCCGTATGAAACTGGATGGGGACGTGTTGCTCTGCTGCATGTGCAAAAGCAATATGTAACAGGTAGTCGATCAATGGTTTGTGAGCAAGTCGAAACTGTGCTTGCCGTGCAGCATCAGCGCGTGCTTGCTGAAACGACGCGGCGGCCTCGTCCTTACTCCATTCAGCGACCTGTAGTCCAGTACGGTAGGCAACGATGCTTTTTAGGGCGCAATATCCTTTCTTGCGAATATCGCTCACCTCTGCTGCAAAGCGATCAATTACTTCGTCAAAGTCATTATGGTCAACAATCAAACGTTGCATGATTGTTTCGAGGCGTAGCATCTTGACGGTTCGACAATGCCCAATTTGGCTCATCTGTTCAGGTGAGTAGCACACATCAGGCAACGGATAGGCCGGGTCGAGTACAAGTGTGTCGATATGCGCCGCACTCACAAGACGCTCAAGTAGTGTCTCCGCGCTCATGCTATTACGCGCCGCGATAACAGCATCTTCTTGCGGTTCGCAGTGGTAGAACGTCCCTAGTTGGCGTAACATCCATAGATAGTAAATGGTATGAGGCACATGCTGAGCCGCAATACTCGCGTCGGGCGACTCGGTAAAGTAGCGACGGAATTCCGCAACAGCCATCTGCTGCTTTAGTAGGACAGGGTGACAGTGATTATCTACGACAGGAATTGTTGTAAGGTCTAACATGCGACACGCCTCCTGGTTTTGATGCTCACAGCATAGCACGCTATTCAATGTTCTCGCAATTTTCCCTCATTATAAGGTATATTAGAAGTGTCAACGATATCGGCAAAAGGATTCACTCATGTACTTGCGTAGCCCCTGTTAATTCTCTGGGTTCATCAATTGCTCTCTTGAGCGTACATATCGCTACAACTGGACAACGCTTCACTGCATAGTCCAGCGTATTCGTGCGCCACCTTTCTAAAAACATGCTTACCTCTCTGTTACACACATTTGCATGTTTTTAGAAAGGAACATTATTATGCGTACTCAAACGCTTTTCTCTCGCCTCAAGCAAGTATCAATCTTACATATAACTTTACTTAGTATGGGATTGTTTGATGAAATTATTTCAGGTTTCTCAACAATCGGTCTGCCGCTTTTCCGCGAGCAGTTGGGGCTTAGTTACACGCAAATCGGTTTGATTTTCACCGTTTCAGCACTTATCAGTGCGATTCTGGAACCACTGCTCAATCTGCTGAGTGATCGAGGTACGAAACGTTACTGGATTCTCGGTGGGCTACTTGTTTTCGTGCTTAGCTTTATCCTGAGAGCAAGTACACACTCGTTCGTTTTGTTACTGCTCACCTTCGTTCTTTCATATCCCGCAGGCGATGCCGCTATAGGACTTTCACAAGCTGTACTGATAGAGCTTGCACCAATGCAAGAAACACAAGTGATGACACGCTGGACACTCTTGAGTAGCATTGGTGACTTCTTAGCACCAATCGTAGTAGTGGCAATAGTGGGTGTTCACTTAGGCTGGGCCGGATTATGTTGGATAGCGGCAAGTATATCTCTAGTTGTAGCTATAATTATTGTTTCGCAACGCTTTCCACATCCATTAGATACTACGAGTAGCGAGAAAACTCTCTCGCTGAAAGCACTCTTTACAGGATTACGCGAGGCACTAAGAGATCCCATTTTGCTACGTTGGTCAGCACTTACCGTTATTCCTACAATGATGGACGAGGTATTTCTTGTCTTCACAGTATTGTACTTACGAGATGTAGTACATGTGAGTCAAGACTTGGTTGGGTTTATTATAGTCATTCATATTGCTGGAAACCTCATTGGTCTCTTTGTCCTTGATCGTTTCCTGTTGCAACACGGTACTCCACGTCAGCTTCTAGTATGGCTAGCATTACTCGTTCTCGTTGGCATGGTTGGTCTTTTAAGCTTTCACCAACTATGGGTAGCTACATTCGCACTTTTTGTGATTGGATTGGGTGCATCTGGTTGGTATCCAATTGCGAAAGGACAAGCATACGGCAGACTTCCAGGACGTGTGGGTACAGTACGGGCCGTTATTAGCTTGTTCACTGCACTTGACGTAGCAATTCCAGGCATTGTTAGTGTTATAGCAGACCGCTTCGGTCTTATAACTGGACTTGGATTTTTAGGGTTGGCACCTGTACTCATGTTACTCTTACTTATCGGTACTCGCGATAAGTAGAGAGAACTAACTAAAAGTCACAGTAAGTGAAACTTACACTACAGGTCATCCGTGTACTAAACAGATACTTATGTGTAATCTTTGTTGGCAAAATACTATTGTACGGTATATCAACCGTATAGAATGTATAATTTAAGAGGAGAAGTTTAAGGATGAACAATTTTTTGAAGGGCATACTTGTTGGTGCCGGTGTTGGTTTGCTTGTTGCTCCAATGCGTGGGCAAGAGATGCGTAATCTTGTAGCACAACGTTTCTCAGAGTTACGCGGTTCGTTACCCGAAAATGCACAGTTGAACCAGTACACACAGCAAGTGTCAAACACGGTTTCACAGGGTGCTAGCAACCTGAAGGACTACGCTCAACAGGCTGTTTCGACTGTGAAGGGTTCTGCCAGCAACCTGGGCGACATCGCACAGAATGCAGCTTCAACCGCAAAACAGACTGGGCAAGATGTTGCGAATACCGCGAAGCAGGCAAGCCAGGACGCTGCTTCCTCTGCCAAGCAGACAGCCCAGGATGCTGCGAATACTACGAAGCAGACAGCGGCAAACGTGAGGCCGAATACTTCTACATCAACAACCAACGCTACAACGAACAACACGACAACCAGCGCACCATTCCCAAGTGCATACCCAGAGTATGTCAACCCGGAGACAAAGCCAAACCTCTAAGTTTTGGTGAAGAAATGTCAAACATACGTGGCAAGAAAGTAGTGCTTTCTTGCCACGTATGTTTTTTTCCGACACTAATTAGATCAGCTCAAAGTAACGGCGGCGATCCCAGTTCGTCACCGCTTTTTCGTATTCTTTCACTTCCCAACGCCGTGTCGCGGCATAGTGTTCGACAAAATCTGTGCCTAAGAACTCTTTCGCGACCTCACTCTTCTCGAACAGATTTGTTGCATCTGTGAGATTGCGTGCGAGCGGCTGAATACGCCCCTCTTCAATCGCCTTTGTAACCACAGTGGGATCATAGGCATTCCCTTCGAGACGCGCAGGTAGCTCCAGTTTGCGCTCTATCCCGTAGAGTCCACTTGCCAGCATTGCAGAAAAGACGAGATAAAAATTTGCATCAGCACCAGGGACACGGTTTTCGATACGAATAGCACGCTTTCCATTATTGATGACGCGCACAGAGCAGGTACGATTGTCCATACCCCACGTCGTATTGAGTGGTGCCCACGTTCCTTCAATGTACCGCTTGTAGGAGTTGATAACGGGGGCATACAAAACCATGAACTCTGGTAGTTTGCTCAACACGCCCGCGAGAAACTGGCGCATCGTTGGAGACATATGCCCCTCGGCACTTTCATCCCAGAACACGTTGCGCTCTCGGTTCACATCCCAGAGACTCATATGAGAATGTCCACTACTGCCATCTTCCTGATCGTTCCATTTCGCCATGAATGTCGCGGCATAGTCCTGTTGATGGCAAATTTCTTTGACGCCTGTCTTGAAAAGCATGGTGTTATCAGCGGCGGTAAGCATATTCCCATAGTGGATATTCATTTCATACATGCCGGGTCCATGTTCGCGGTTATAGCCCTCGATCTCGACGCCATAATCGCGCATCATACGAGCGATACGACCCAGAATTTGATCGTCCGCGCTGGCCTGACTGATGGCATAGCAGTTCATACCGGGGTTGAGTGGCACCAGATTTGGGCCGAAATCCTTCTCACGTAGCGACACCTGATTTTCACGGAAGAAGCGGAACTCTAGTTCTGAGGCCGCCATTGGCGCAAAGCCCATCGAGGATGCGCGATTCATCAAGTTCTGTAAGACACCACGCGGCGAAATAGCGACGGGTTCGCCTTGCTCGGACCACAGATCACAAATACAGGACGCGACATTTTCCTCCCACGGCACAAGTGCGAATGTAGAGAGGTCCGGCTTCATCACGATATCCGCGAAACCGCGCTGCCAGTTGCTAAACTTGAGATTTGGTAGCACGTTTTCAGCGATATCCCAACCAAAAAGTACGTCGCACTGTGCGAAGCCATCCGATAACGAGTCGAGGAAGAACTTTGCGGCGACTCTTTTGCCCCGATAGACACCCTCGATATCAGCGGCACCTACCTTCACATACTCTATTTTGCCCTCTTCAATGAGTTGCTTAATTTCGGTAATATCCATACAAATTACCCCTTTCTATGTGCAAGCAGTGTACAGGCTCCTGCAAAAAATACAAGAGCCATCAGCGATGGTCAATCGTATTAAAAATAGTTCGACGAAATACCACCATCGACGGTCAGCCATGCACCTGTTGTCCAGGCCGATTCATCGGAGGCAAGGTACAAAGCCATGTAGATGATGTCGTTAGCCTCACCAAAACGCCCCAGCGGAATGCGGTCCAGACGCAAGTTACGAGCGTCTTCGCTTGTCCACAAACTTCTCAATAAGGGCGTCTCAATTGGGCCAGGGCAAATTGCATTACAACGGATACGATGGCGACCGTATTGTACAGCTAGCGATTTGGTCAGGGAAAGCATGCCGCCTTTAGAGGTGGTATACGCATCTTGCGGAACGGTACAGCCCATGAAGGCAACAAAAGAGGCGACATTAACAATCGAACCTTGCCCTTGCTTGACCATATGCGGAATCGTGTATTTGCTGCAAAGAAAAGCACTTTTGAGGTTGATATCTAACACACGGTCCCACGTTGCCTCGCTTATATCTACCACACTGCCGTCATCGGTCGGCATAATGCCAGCATTGTTGTACAGGATATCCACACGACCAAAGGCGTCCATAGCCGCCTCGACCATTGCCTTGACCTCGTTCTCTTCAGCAACATTTGTTTTCACAAAGATCGCTTTTCCGCCCGCATCTCGAATACTCTTGACGGTCTCTTCACCTGCCTGTGCATTCACATCGGTTACAACAACGCTGGCACCTTCACGTGCGAATAATACTGCCGCAGCTTGTCCCATACCGCCAGCCGCACCTGTAATAATCGCCACCTTATTCGCAAGTCGCATATGGTTTTCTCCTTAATCATAAGAGGAATAGGAAACAAGAAATGGATGTACGGGTCTGATTTATCACACCCTGATCGCGCTTTGCAGGCCGAACGAGGGTGTGATAAATCAGACCCGTACAGGGTTTATTACCTGTCTCTTTCTTAGTCGAATTTCTATTCGCCGCCGACAGCACCTTCCGTATCGACGTTAACAAGTGTAGTCTCGCCGAAGCCTCGTTCGATGGCATTCAGTTCGCTAACAGAGCCTTGCACATGTGGCCCTTTGAACCAGTGGCGCACACTAACCATCCACCAGACAACGAGAATAATGAGCGTTCCCAGCACGACAACGGGTGTGTAGTTGAACGTGACCACTGTCACAGGTGTAATGGTGGGCAACATGAACAGCACAGAGATAAAGATTACCCATAGTACCGCAATGATACCAATAGGTCGGCTCCATGCACCGAGATGCCAGGGACCACGTTGAAAATCCTTTGCTATGAGCCGCAGCAGAATGGGCAGAACATACGAGATGTAGAGTCCAATGACAGCGATGGATGTAATAGCAACGTAGGCTGCGAAGTTGAAAACAGTGGGGATCGCCAGTATGAAGGCAGCCACTGCCGCCAAGATGATGGCGTTACGGGGTGTTCGTCCACTATCCAGACGATGCCAAAGATTAGAAAACGGCAAGGCTCCGTCACGCGAAAAAGCGTAGATCATACGCGAGTTGGTGGTAATCGAAGACATGCCACAGAAAAACTGTGCGCCAACTGCGACAGCGAAGAAAATTGTGCCCAGCGCGAACCCAAGACGGCTTTCAAGGATATAGAGTACAGGGTTAATGTAGCCAGCCGCTTTGACAAGATCAGGAGCTGCTGCGAGTAGGCCCATCAACACGATGTAACCTGCAAAAGCCGAGACGACTACCGACATGACTATGCCCCACGGTGCTCTCGTGGCGGCACCAACGGTCTCTTCGGTCATGTGTGCCGAGGCATCGTAACCTGTATACGTGTACTGCGCCAACAGTAATCCTAATAAGAACGCATACCACGTAGGAAAACCCGTCCCATTGAACTTGGGGTCGGCACTGAAAAGGGCACCAGCACCATTGAGCGGTTGAGACGCTACGTGATTGGCGAAGTTCGCACCTCCGAACTGTTGCGAGGCCAGTGCCGCGACAACAACGCCACCGCCAAGTAAAAGAACGCCAGCAATGTGCCACCAGACGCTCACGTCGTTTAAGCGTGCAACGATACGTACACCGAAAATGTTGAGAAGTCCATGCAGGATAAGCACAACACCATAGATTGCCAACGTTGTCCACTGTGTTGCGGGGTCGATAGCAGCAACAGAGCCGAGGGTAGCAGGGAAATGTGGGAACCATGCATTGAGCAACACATCAACGGAAACGGCTAGACCGTAGTCAATACCCGCAGTAACCGCAACTTGCCCGATGAGATTAAACCAGCCAGTGAACCAACCCCATGCTGGTCCACCGAGTTTGGACGCCCAGTAGTACAAACCTCCTGCAGTCGGGTAGGCAGAGGCCAGTTCAGCCATACCCAAAGCAACGATAACCACGAACACAGTAACAAGCGGCCAGCCAATGGAGCCAGCAGCGAAGCCAGACGTGGTAATACCTGTGTAAAAAAGGGTTAAACAGCCACTCAGCACGGAAATAATGGTAAATGAGATGGCGAAATTTGAGAAACCACCCATCGTGCGAAATAATTCCTGGGCATAGCCCATACCATGCAAACGCTTGATGTCTTGCGCGATAAGTTCTTCTTTGCCAGAACGATTAGTTGAAGCCAAGAGATACCTCCTAAAAACGCTACACTAAACAAAAGGGAAAACAACGAAACTTGTCAACATTCAAGATTGTCTATGTTATATCTACCCTCTCCCTCCAGCATCTGTCTAGTTCCGCAAACCAGATTACTTTGTATTGCATATGTCACGGCGGTATCGTTCTATTGTCTATTAAGTTGAGATTTTCGTCAAGTAGTAATTTGACGAAAAGAGCCACAGCTCAAGCATAGGTAATTTGTCCTAAACATACCCTCCTGTCTAGTATTTCTCTAAAACATAAAGTATTATGAGGGCAAGAAAAAATTAGCGTAGATTGCTTCTCAAGTAATAAACTAGTTTTATATACACAAATCCTTATCTGATGCACAATTATTTATTTCATGCTGTTGATACAAGGAGAACCAATGATAACCACATCTGACAAATCAGAGCAAATACCTACAACAAGGGATAGCTTAGTGTCGGAAGACTACGTTGTCAAAACGATGCCAAGAGTTGCGGGTACGTTCGGGATGACGGCCACATTTGTACTTATCATCTTTTTCAGCACAAACGTGGCTTCGGCGATTCAGGCAGGAGCTGGTACGTTTACATTCTGGATTATTGGTGGGATCACCTTTTTTATCCCTTGTGCGATTGCTACTGCTCAGTTGGGTCATATGTTTCCCCATGAAGGCTCCCTCTACAATTGGACGCACAAAGCATTTGGGGGCTATTGGAGTTTTTTCGTTGCCTTCTGTGCATGGTTTCCCTGTATCCTTTTGATGGTCACTGCATCGAGTGTTGTCGTTGGCTATATACAGGGGTTAAACCCGGCCTGGCTTGTCCAACCCTGGCAACAGGGACTTGTACTTATGCTTCTACTTGCCTTCTCAGGTGTTCTAGCCGTTCAACCACTACGCACCGTGCTTACGATAGTAAAAGTGACACTTGGCGTCGCATTCCTGGCGGTCTTCCTGATAGGGCTAGCAGGAGTCGTATCACTGCTGCAAGGCCATCATGTTGCAACTAGTTTTAGTACACCAGAAGACTGGGGCTTGACCTGGACTCCTAAGGGCTACTACATACTCGCATTGTTTGGATTTGTCACACAGGCATATCTTGGCATCGAGGTACCCCTTAACATGGGAGGAGAAATTATACAGCACAAAGTCGTTACACGTCATTTACTCTGGGGAACAGTTCTCGTCTTCGTTGGCTACTTTGTAACTACCTTTGGCGTACTTGTCGTGCAAGGAACAGCCCAAAGTGGTAATCCGTTCGTCCTTGTTATGACTGTAGATGCTGTATTTGGTAAATTGATGGGAGCCTTTGTTGCACTACTTATCATGTTCAACTTTGTCGTGACACCTGCCGTCTACAACTACGCATATGCACGTCTTCTGCTCGTAGCTGGTATTGATCAGTATCTGCCAGTGAAGATTGCACGTCTCAACAAGCATCGTGTTCCGGTGAACGCAATTATCCTTCAAACGGTTACGGCTATCGTCCTTGCGGCCATCATTTATATCATCGTTCCATTATTTGGCGGTTCTTCCAACGCTGCCACGCTCAATTCTGATGTCTACAATGTAGTAATATCAGCCTCAACGCTTGTATGGGCCATCTCAACAGCGTTCATCTTCATCAATCTTGCGAAATTCTATTTTAATGATCGCCAGGCATTTCATGCCCAGCGCATCTTCCCAATGCCTGTTCTGTGGGTATCCATTGTCCTTGGTACAGCTACTTGTGCTGTCAGCATTATTGGTACGTTAGTCTACAGCTTAATCCCTGGTCAGATTGACAACTCCCATTGGTGGTACATCGTTGGAGGAATAACAATCGTCTGTCTCGGCGTAGCTGGTATCGGCAGTATGCTCGCAAACAGTGAGGCTAACTGGCAGAATTTGAACAAATATTAATAGCAAGAGTAAGAAAAGTAGAGATGAACGCAAACAAGCTTATTTACGTCCATCTCTACTTTTCTTACCCTTATTATCAATACTTATAGAAGTGTTGGAGTGTCTCCTCCTCCGGGGATTTCTCTTTGAAGAAGTCAGCTTCGGCACGTTTGACAGCAATATAGGAGGTTGCAAGCAATGGCCCCAGTGCTTCTTTTAGCACGGTGTCACGCTCTAGCTCGCCTAATGCTTCATCGAGCGTTGTCGGAAGGCGACGAATGCCACGCTTTTCGCGCTCTTCATCGCTATAGTTCCCCGGATCAATCTCCTGCGGCTCACCAAGATCAAGCTTGTTTTTGATACCGTCGAGACCTGCTGCGATGAACGCGCCCATAGCTAAATAGGGATTGCCGCTATGGTCTGCACTTTTCAGTTCAAGATTGATCGCCTCCGCCTCGGTTCCTCGCACGGCAGATGGAATACGAATCGCTCCCTCACGATTGTCGAAGCCATATACGCCATATGCTGAACTCCAGTGGCCGGGAAGTAGACGACGATACGAGTTGGGGCTGGCGCACGTAATCGCGACAAGTGCGCGAATATGATGGAGGACACCACCAATAAAGTATTTTCCCAACTGACTCAAACCACCACGCTCATTCGCGTCATAGAACAAATTTGTTTGACCACGCTCGCCCTCCTGCGTTCTCCACAGGCTCAAGTGAATATGTGCGCCACTACCAGCCTGATCTAAGAACGGTTTGGGGGCGAAGGTCGCAAATAGATTGTGCTGGCGAACAACACTACGTACCGTTTCACGAATAAGGCATACGTTGTCGGCGGCACGCAAAACATCGGCATGATGGATTGAAAGCTCCTGTTGCGCCGGACCAAGCTCGGTATGAAATAACTCAACGGAGATATTTTGTATTTCTAACGCCGCCAGGATAGCGTCGATCACCTCTGCTTGCTCGTCTAAACCAATGCTACTGTAACATAGGCTACCATCGGCTGGTCGATATATTCCAGCCGCATCTTCGCGTGCAAGATAAAATTCGTGTTCGACAGCCGCCTCCGCACGCATACCTTGCTCCGCGAGACGTGTTATCATACGTTTGAGGAAGGTACGTGGACACGCGGCCCACGGAGTACCGTCAATGAGAATCATGTCGCTCATCATGCTTCCCGTATGAGGAGCATAAGGCAAAATAGTGAATGTTGCCGGGTCTGGCGTCAAACGAAACTCGCCGATGGGTCCCATACCCTCAACAGAGGCCAGTGACTCGACACCAGTAAACGCCTGCATTGCTAACGTTTGGCCGATACCCTCCGTGATACGTGTACTCAGCTTGCTGGCATGAGTTGCTTTGCCACGAATAATGCCACCGTTATCGCAGTAGAGGAATCGTACCAGCCGCAAATTCGCAGCCTGTGCCTGCTCCACAACATCTTGAGCATTCATATGAGCTACTCCCCTTCTTAAATATTGATAGGTCTGGCAACAAAGAGCATGGAGTACAGTTTGTATTTCCTTCCTTTGTTGCCAGACCCGTTACAACTATTGCGTGACCTGAGCAATCACTTCCTCATCACTTACGTTACTCTTAATTGTTGCTTGACCGACAAAGAAAAGAATTGCTCCTACAAGAAGGGACAGTACACCAATGCCGCCAATCCACATATCCCACTGTAATTTGTTGAGTTGGGGAATCCAGGGATTGGTAAACGTCACGTAGACGCCGAAGGCACTCGCAACAAGGCCAAAAATTGCACAGAGGTAGAATACCCAATCAGGGGCAAGTCGGATACGCGCAAAAACATCACGGAATTTAGAACGAATGATGATGACATCTGCAAATAGAATCACCATCGACACACACCAAATCACTGTTACTGCTGCTTGCAAAATGTTGTAAACAACATTCGATAAATCGCTGGGCTTAAAACCCGCTTTAAGTGTGTAGGGAACAATAATGAATGCTAATGCGGTAAAAAAGCACGAGATGATCGTCTGTACGACGACAGCAACCCAGGGGACTTTGTTAGCATTCACCTTACTCATTACGGCGGGTAGTCTGCGATCCAACCCCGAAACAAAAAGCAAGCGCCCGAACGAGTAGTTGTAAACGGCGGTGTTAAAAAGGAAAAAGCCTATCAATATAAGATTGACAAGCACGCCGAGCCAAAGACCTACACCACCAAAGCCATTTTGCACAGCCTCCGCTACTCCTGGCACGTCAGCTTGATGAGCTGCTGGCACAGCCACCAATACAGAAAATGTGACCACAAGATACGCAAAAATCACGACTAGTGACCCCCACAAAAGGTAGCGTGTGATTGAGCGTACATTTGTTATCTCAACGCCCATATTCAATGGAACCTCAATGCCTAATAAAGCCAGGATAACAGCACCATAGAAGGTAAAGTTTCTTGCATTAAGGCTCCAATTTTGCGCCCTAAAGGAGAAATCTGTTTGTGATGCATGTCCCGTAGCCAGCCACAGTACACCGGCTATTCCAATAAGTACAATCGCACCGCCATATGTGACAAATATGGCATTGACAAAGTTTTGTGTAAAGCGGAAACGAAGCAGAGAAAACCCACACGAAAACGCGATAACTGCGATAATCACAAGCCCTTGCTGCCAGGGATCCGTTAGCAAATTAGCACTAAAAGAGTTTCCTATCTGCTGAATGAACGTGACAACGGCATCACCAGTGGCAATCATAACAAGAACGCCAGGCCACCAGGCACAAAAGCCCGCAAAAAAGCCCATGAACGGCCCAAATGCCTTGTTCGTCCAGACGTAAATAGAACCTTCACCTGGGAACATTAACCCTAATTGCCCCGTGACAATAGCCCCAGGAATAAGGAAGGTAAGAAAGCCTAGTATCCAATAAATGTACACTGCTGGTCCCGCACCGACTACGAGAGATGTGTTACTAATGAAGAGAACAATTGAAACGAAAATAGCGACCATATCGAAGGAGTTCAATACTTTGGGAAGAATACCGCCTGCGATACGTTCTGAACGTAACACATCGTTTGTGTTTACGTCACCAGAGGTTGCTGCCATGTAATGTGTACCTCCTACTAAGCGTCTACTTGAGTTAGGCACTGCACGACGAGGACTTCGAGATACCATCTGTAGTAGTGTGTCGATATCTCATTAGTACCAATGATAGAAGATTACATAACCTCATGTCAAGTCAAAATGCGGAGTTTCGTGCGACCTGCTTAAAAAACGCTGCCAGCTTCGTCTCGTCCAGCCTCCCAGCAGTACGTACACCACTACATATATCAAGTGCATATGGACCAACTTCACTGATGGCATTCGTGGCATTGTGGGCGTTTAGACCACCAGCCAAAAAAATCGGTACATTCACCTGTGAGCGTATCGCTCTACTCACGACCCAATCATGGACGCGGCCAGTGCCACCTAGCTCTTTAATGGCTAATGTGGGATTGCCAGAGTCGAGTAGAATAGCATTGACATGTGGTGCGATAGCTTGTGCTTCCACGATTGATTCTTCACCTGTCACATGAATGACCTGCACAATCGCTATGCCAGGGAGTGCTGCACGTAAGTCTTCGTAGGTACCAACTTCGAGGCGGTCAACAAGCTGCAAGGTATTGACCCTGCATCGTCGCTGTTGCTCAATAATAGAGTCCACGTCTTGTCTGCTTGTGAGGAGAAATGAGGAGACGGCGGGCGGTATTGTTGTCGCGACCTCGGCAATCACATCTTCCGCCACAACACCGGGGCCGCTCGGCATTGCTGAGACCAGACCCAGTGCTGAAGCACCATATTTGACAGCTAGCTGCGCCTCTTGAATACTGCTAATGCAACATATTTTGACCCGTGTTATCTTTGGTGGTTCCATAATTTGTTTCCTTTTCTTGGACAAATGCCAACGAAATAAACTCTCTTGTGTGCAGAAGTTCCACTCCATCTTCGCACAAGTAGGTCTTCCAGTGAGAATTTCTACAGTTTTTGACGTAGTAAATAGAGAAGAGTTCATAAATTATCATCGACAATGGTGATACGCTTCTTCCTCCATGCGTGGAGTTACTACAAAGATGTGGGCGAACCTCTTACGACCGACCCACTATGAAAGGGATTGTTTAGTGCAGCGTAAAGATCGCGTTCTGGAAGCATTACGCTTTTTATGTACACAAAAACATCCATCAACTGATGTGCTGTCTCTCATGCACCGTCATGCAGGTTTTAGTGCTGAAGAGGTTGCAGAACAGGCCAAGCTTGATCGCACAAATGCCAGCCGAGACCTGAACCTGTTAGCAAATTCGGGAGTTATCGACCGTTTCCCTGGACGCCCGGTGCTTTTCGCTACCAAAAAACCGGAAGAATGCCCGGTAAGGATAGCACCTGCCGATACATCTTCACAAAACGGGTTACAAGGTCATGAGGCGTTGCCAAAAGTAGCATCTTCTATGTCACGTATACAGACACCGCAAAAGCCTACTACTATTGCCGCCTCTGTCTCTCAAGGTGCAGTAGTGACAAGTTTTGATACCCTGATCGGCTCGCACGATGGCTTGAAAGTCACTATTCAGCAAGCAAAGGCCGCGATATTATATCCACCACACGGCCTACATACATTATTGCACGGACCAAGTGGCGTTGGCAAAACGACGCTTGCACGCCTTATGCACGCCTTCGCGCTAGAACAACATGCCTTGCCATCGGATGCACCTTTCATAAGTTTTAATTGTGCCGACTACGCTGGTAATCCACAGTTACTCATGGCGCACCTATTCGGTGTAGTACGCGGCGCATTTACTGGAGCCGAACATGACCGTGAAGGGCTGGTCGAGCAGGCACATCGTGGCATCCTCTTCCTAGACGAAGTACACCGCCTACCGCCAGAGGGTCAGGAGATGCTGTTTTATCTCATGGATCGCGAACGCTTTCGACGTATGGGCGATACACGCGAACGGCAGGCATCGTTGCTTCTTTTAGCCGCTACCACAGAGGATCCGACAACGAATTTGCTACCGACATTTCGGCGCCGTATTCCTATGACCATCACGTTGCCGGGGCTACAAGAGCGCACGATGATGGAACGCTATGAGCTTATTCGCGCCTTCTTCACAACAGAGTGTAGCAGTATTGGTGTCCATATTCATGTTGCGCCACAGGTGTTACGCGCACTCCTACTTTATGATTGCGTGGGCAACATTGGACAGTTACGCACCGATGTACAACTTATTTGCGCTCGTGCCTACCTGGATTATCGTACAAAAAATCTGCCTGAACTCACGGTATCGACCGACACATTGCCTGAGCATATACGACATGGACTATTACGAACTGCCGAGATGCATCGTGCGTTAGAGCCTCTGTTGCCTATGCTGGATGCAACTCACAGCTTTACACCAACTGGACTGAACCTTAGTAGTATTCCAGAGTCGGCGCACGATTTATACGACACGATCAGTAGCGATCTTACGACATTAAGAAGTGGAGGACTCTCGGAGCAAGAGATTAACCAGTTACTTCACCTTGATATTCAGCACTACTTTCAGCGTTTCGCAGATACCGTCAATACTACGAATGCTGAACATCAGGAAACCGTTGCACACCTTGTCGATGAACGTATCGCAGCGGTAAGCTATACCATTATTCACTATGCGGAAGAGCAGTTACAACGAACCTTCCCCGAAAAACTTTCACTCGTTCTGACGTTGCATCTTATGAGTGCGTTGGAACACATCGCGGAGGGTCATCACCTGGTTATGCCTACCCTGCAAGCTATGCGCCACACCTATCCAATAGAGTATGAGGTAGCTCAGATGGCACTATTGCGTGTACGTTCTCTGCTAGGTGTCTCGCTGCCAGATAGTGAGACGGATGTCTTGACGGTCCTGCTAGCAAATGCCGATGCGTTGTTAAGTAGTGAAGAAGCGATGGTAGGTGTTGTTGTCGCCGCACATGGACATGGAGTAGCGCAAGGATTGGCGGAGCTGGCAAATACATTGGCAGGTGTCAATGCAGTCTCTTCTGTAGAACTCACGTTGGAGCAATTGCCGGAAGAGATCGTCGCGCAGGTAGCGCAAAGTGTTGTACTGGCAAATCAAGGAAGTGGTGTTCTCTTACTCGTCGATTTTACATCGCTTCTTTCGCTTGGTGAGTTAGTGACACAACGAACAGGCATACAGGTTCGTACTCTCGCGGAAGTAAGTACGCAGCTTATTATAGAGGCAGTACGAAGAGGCCAGAGGGCGAAACATGTCACGCTTGATTCAGTAGCTGCCAGTCTGCTGCATACAGAAGAAACATTGCCAGGATCGTCTGACACAACAGCTACGCTTCTCACACAACAGGAAGTGCAACATGCTTCCTATACCGCGCAACGAGAGCGCGTCATACTTTCAGTCTGTCTGACAGGTTTTGGCAGTGCTACAAAGCTCGCGGAACTCATGGAGGAGCGACTTCCCGATCTCGCAAATCAGGGGGTTGAGGTTATCTGTATGGATATCAACCTATCAGGTAAGACCGAGGAGGAGGTACAGAGGCTCACTAGCAATCGCCAGATCGTTGCCATCGTTGGTACCATTAACCCACACCTGGAAAGTTATCCCTTCCTTTCGTTGACCGAGCTGCTTTTCGGTGATGGTATCGCACGCTTACGCACACTTTTAGGCGGCACACTCATCGATCCAGCACTGTTACAACGCTCGGTACCATCAAAGGTGGTAACGCCAATATTCACGCAACGTACAGACCTCATTCGCGAAATTACCTATACACTCAGTCAACGGCTCTTATTTCTCAATCCAACAAGGGCCGTACCACTTATCGAACGAATGATAGAACTGATTGAGGTTGAAGTGGGCGAGACTTTTGAGATCGAGGTGCTGGCAGGTTTTATTCTTCACATCGCCTGTGTGCTTGAACGCGGCGTACAACAAAAGGGGATGCTAGTGAGCGACAAAGTACGTGTGCAAGTGGAGCAGCAGTTTCCACGCGAACTCAGTATCTGCCGCCATGCTTTACACATACTGGGTTCGCAGGTCGCACGCCCTCTGCCAGATGAGGAGGCATACAATATTGTGGGTATATTGAGGCAGGTCGATATCTTCTTCAGTGAGGATATTCATTAGTGTGCTAGTGTGCTACACACTAATTGGCATGGTTCCTGCTATATATAGTATCAGACCCGATGAGTCTCACATTTTGTGTAGTGTGTCAAAGGCGTGCCTGAGAACACACAATGCGAAACGCAAAACAGGCGAGACGCAGGGCAGAGGTGCCATGATACATGTATTGATTGTCTGTAGTTGGGGCATGTCTACCAGTTTGCTAGTAGAAAGCATGCTTACAGCAGCGCAGGAGAGTAAGTACGAACTTACCGTCGAGGCATTGAGCGCGGGCGAGTATGCGGCAAAAGTCGAATCGTGCGATATTGTACTCATCGCACCACAGATTCGGCACTTACGAAAGAGTATCGAGCAACTGGCACGGTCGGTAGAGAAGCCAGTCGCAATGATAGAGCCTTTTCACTATGCAACGATGAATGGTCAGGCGGTCGTTGAGCAGGTACAACACTTGTTGGCAACGTCGCGAAAAGGGTAAAGGGTAACGTGAGCAATTCGGTTAACGAAGGCGAAAACCGTAACAACTTTATAGAGCACTGTAGCGATTGGTTTGAACGCTATCTTGTGCCACCACTCGGCGCGCTTGCCAGCAATATTTATTTGCAGGCAATCCGTGATGCCTTCATTATTTTTACCTTGCCACTTATTATCGCGGGTAGTCTCTTCCTTATCATTGCGAATCCGCCTATTCCTGTATTGCAGACATTCTTGAAACCATATGAGAATGCGATTCTCGTCCCTTTTCAGCTTTCATTCGGCTTGATGGCAATTTTTCTCTCTTTCGGCGTCGCCTATAGTCTCGCGCAATATCGCCGTACAGAGCCAGTACAACCCGGCATCCTGGCGATGGTGTTGTTCCTGGTGGCGAGTATGCCGGTACGGAATCTGGCAACAATGCCGCTTGGCGAGGTCTTACCTTATCTTGGCGGACAGGGATTACTCGTTGGCATTCTCATGGGTATCCTGGCAACAGAGGTCATGCGCCGCTTTCGTGGCTCACGCTTCACCATTAACTTACCCAAAACCGTGCCACCAAACGTGAAACGTGCGTTTGAAGCACTGATACCTACGCTGCTTCTGCTTACAGTCATATGGGGGCTAGAGTGGTTCGTTAGCTCGCATACATACATAGCAGTCGATCATACGGTACATCAATTGACGATACCTGTCTTGCTGATGAATCTCTTTCAGCCGTTGGTATTGGTGCAGGATAGCTATCCTGCAGCACTGTTAGAGATTATTTTGATGATGTTGCTCTGGTCGGTTGGCATTCACGGTATGAACGTGGTAACGGCTATCGCGGCTCCGTTCTGGTTCACCACGCTGGCGGCAAACGCAGCAGGCGGACATGGAATCGTTACCGAACCATTCTTCCATATCTTTGCTCATCTCGGTGGCTCTGGTGCGACATGGCCCCTGGTGATATATATGTTACGCTCACGCTCGGCACAATTACGAACGGTGGGGAAGGTTGCGCTGGGTCCGGCGATATTCAATATCAACGAACCTGTGACCTTTGGTGTACCAATGGTACTCAACCCGATCATGATGATTCCATTTGTGCTTGTGCCAGTACTTATCGTCACGATTAACTATGCTGTGTTCTCATTCGGATGGGTACATGTACCAATCGTGATGCAACCCTTTACAATGCCCCTCGGAGTCAGCGGCTTCCTGGCAACAGGAGGCGATATCAGAGGAAGCGTTTTGCAGTTCTTTGATCTTGCTGTCTCTGCACTTTTATATTATCCATTTTTTAAGGCATGGGAGCGCGTACTGATCGCGCGTGAAGAGGCCGCCACTATTCTGATAGAAGGTGAACGAGTACTTGCTACCGCTTAGGGAATGCGAGTACATGCCTTATTCCATGTTGGGAAGGAGCAAGCATCGACGAGATACAAACAAACGTAATCGAACAATGTTGTATGCAAAGGAGTTGTAACGCGGAGTTACAACAATATTCAACGTGTATTGCCGAAGAACGGCAAAAAACGGAAGGACAAATTCAACGATGAAACTATTTAGCTACAAGAGATTGACCGGACTTTTCGGAGTTATCCTCATCTCTATTCTGCTCGCGGCATGCGGCAACAGTGGTAGCACTGGCACCAGCGGTGGTGGTGGTACGACCACAACTTCAACCAAACCTGGACAGGGTTGTACAAAAGTTGGAGTTCTGCTCCCAGAAACGGCATCATCTGCACGTTGGGATAGCCAAGACAAGCCACTCTTGACAAATGGTATCAAGGCTGCTCTCGGTTCAAGTGCCACAGTAGACTACAACAACGCTGGTGGTGATGCACCAACGCAGCAGACACAGGCACAGGCCGACCTCACAAAGGGTGACTGCATCCTCATCGTAGCTGCTGCTGATAGCGTTGCTGCCGCGACCATTGTCTCACAGGCAAAAGCCAAGAACGTGCCGGTTATCGCTTATGACCGCTTGATCCAGTCCAGTGCCCTCAACTACTACGTCTCGTTTGACAACCAGAAGGTTGGACAATTGCAGGGTCAGTACGTCGCTGATCACTACAAGGACTACACCAAGACCAGTACAAACCTTTTCATGATTAACGGTGCCCAGACCGACAACAACGCAATCCTGTTCCGTGCTGGCGCACACACGGCCCTCGATCCTTTGATCTCAGCAAAGAGCCTGAATAACGTATACGAGACGTATACCCCCAAGTGGGACAACGACCAGGCACGTATTGAGATGGAAGGTGCTCTTACAGCGCACCAGAACAAAGTGGGCGTCGCATATGTTGCTAACGATGGTATGGCAAACTCTGTCATTGCTGCACTCAAGACCAAGCAGTTAAATGGCAAGGTACTGGTAACAGGGCAGGATGCAACCGTTGCAGGTATTCACAACATTCTCCTGGGCGACCAGTCAATGACGGTCTACAAGGCCATCAGCAAAGAGGCAAATGCCACGATTAGCCTCGTCAAGGCTATCTCTGCTGGTACTGACACAACTTCATTGGCCAGTAGCAGTGTAAAGACGCAGGATGGAACATCTATTCCTTCTATCCTCGAAACTCCTGTCTCCGTTGACAAGAGCAACATTGCCACGACGGTTATTGCCGATGGTTTCGTCACCAAAGCTGATGTCTGTGCAGGTATTCCTGCCAGCACCAACACAGGTGGCGTCTGCTCCTAGTTGAAAAAGAGGGGTTAAGGACATTCCTTTTTAGCCTTCTATAATCAACTTTTCTCTTATTGTGCTTACTATGGGAGGATGGTATACTACATGTATTCCATCCTCATTCTCTAATCGCTATCACCTTACAAAACAGTAACTCATACGGAGGGACTTATGGCAGAAAGCGTTAACCCTTCCGTTGGTGGAGAACTACACACAGTACCCGGACAGCCACCAACAGGACAAGCTCGTCTTCTCATGCGCGGCATTAACAAAAGCTTTGGTGCAGTACGTGCGCTGACCGACGTTGATTTCGAGGTCCACGACGGCGAAGTTGTCGGACTCGTCGGCGACAATGGAGCTGGTAAATCGACACTCATCAAAACGATTGCTGGCGTTGGGCCAGCCGACGACGGAGAGGTCTTCGTCGCGGGACAACCCGTCAAGATTACAAGCCCACAGGTTGCAACACGACTGGGCATCGAAACGGTGTATCAGGACCTCGCCCTCTGCGATAACCTGGATGTCGTTTCTAATCTTTTTCTAGGTCGAGAGCACCAGACTCCTTATGGAGTTTTATCTGAAATTGAAATGGAGCGACAGGGGTTGAACGTCTTACGTACTCTTAATGTAAAACTTCCCTCGATACGTGCCACCGTCGCAGCACTCTCTGGCGGTCAGCGTCAATCTATCGCAGTCGCAAAAACTATTCTACGCAATGCGAAACTTATTCTGCTCGATGAACCGACTGCCGCCCTCGGCGTTGCTCAGACGAAACAGGTTCTCAACCTTATTTTGCGCTTACGTGAACAAGGTCTTGCGGTAGTTGTGATTTCTCACAACTTAGCGGATGTATTCGAGGTTGTTGACCGTGTGATTGTGATGCGTCTCGGGCGGCGTGTTGCAACATTCGATGTAAAAACAACAACACCAGAAAAAGTTGTGGCCGCCATTACGGGTGCAGAGTTCGGCGAAATGCTGCAAACGAACACAACAACCAATGGCACCGAAGGAGTAAAATAAGCTATGAGTGAGCTTGTTGATAAAAACCCTACCCCTAGCAGCACAAACGTTGCTGCCTCAACGGTTGAGGCACCTTCATACACGCAGAAGCGGTCATTTGGACAGCTATTGCGCGGTGACCTCGGCTTTATTCCTGTCCTCATCACATTTGTTGCTATAGCCGCTTATTTTCAACTCACCACCGGGGGACTCTTTCTCACCCCGAATAACTTGTCGAATTTGCTACAAGAGGTTATCGCTATTGGTGTAGACGCTCTTGCTGTTATCTTCGTTTTGCTGCTTGGTGAAATTGACCTTTCTGTGGCAGTTGTAAGCACCTTTTGCGCCGTTATCATGGGCGTGCTTTCAGAGCGGCTACATGTGCCAGCCGTAGGTGCCATCATTATAGCCATACTCGCCGGTGGTTTGATTGGTGCCATTAATGGCTTTTTTGTTGCAGTGCTACGAATCCCTTCTTTCATTGTAACATTAGCTGCCTCTCTCGCCTATTCGGGTTTACTTTTGACTTTTCTCAATGGACAGGCCACACTTATTATAAGTAATTCATTCATTCTCTCCATAGCAGGTAGTTCTCTTAGTTTCTTACCTGATATACTTGGTGTAGGTCTACCAACGCTTGCCGTCATATTATATGCCGCCGCTGTTATCTGGGAGCAGATACAGCGCAAACGTTCGGGATTGAGAACAAAGTCTCTTACGCAACTTATCGTACAAATCGGTGTCGCATTGGTCGTTGTCGAAGGCGTCGTGGCGATCCTCGAGAATACGCCTTCGCCTACTCCTGGTATCTATCTAGGTGTTCCTAATGCGGTTGCTATCCTCTTTGCGTTAATTTTGTTCTTCTGGATTGTGTTGACTAAGACAAAATTTGGACGCCACGTCTATGCAGTTGGTGGCAATGCGGAAGCGGCCCGTCGTGCGGGTATCAACGTGGTATTCATTCGCGTCGTGGTATTCGCCTTATGTTCCGCCTTGGCCGCCGTCGGTGGTATTCTCGCAGCTTCATACGCGGACTCGGTAGCCAGTGCCGTTAGCTCGACGCTTCTGCTCGATGCAATCGCAGCCGCCGTTATCGGTGGTGTCAGTCTCTTTGGTGGCAAGGGGTCTGTATGGGCGGTTGTGCTTGGCACACTGATCATTGGTAGTCTGGACAATGGCCTTGCCCTCCGTAGTCAGGGCCAGGACGTAAGAGAGATTGTCGAAGGTTCCGTACTCTTGCTTGCCGTTACCGTCGATGCGGTTATTCGTCGCATTCAGGCCGCAAGTAAGAGCGGTCGTTAAATCCTCTATCAAGAAAGAGCATGGTTGAAATAATGATATGCTACTGAGCATATCATTATTTCAACCATGCTCTTTCTCACAGCTTTGTAACTGGTCCGCGACTTGTCTGAGGGCAAGACGTGCGACAAACAACTTTGCGCTTATCTCTTCGCGCCGTTTCAAAGCATCAGGATCGCTGGGCATAAGCCGCAATAAGGCTGTGAAATAGTAGTTTACAACCTCGCGCCTCGCATTCCATTGCTGCAACAATGCATCACAAAGATTTGGACTTCGCTCTTGCATATACATCCCCTTTTTTAGTTTGGCACCAACTTGCTACAACGGACTTTCTATTCTATCACCTAACGGGAATAGAATATCTTACCCCTGTGTTATATATGGTATGACATCACACCGCATTGCATCGCTTCTGTGAGAAATGGTTTCTACGAGCGTCAAGAGGAATGTCAGTATAACACAGGAGCGATAAAAACACATGAGACTTTATGTTGGGGGACTCCCCTACCAAACAACAGAACAAGATTTGATCAGCCTTTTTGAGCAGGCTGGTAGCGTTGCCAATGCAGCCGTCATTACAGATCGTGAGACCGGACGCAGCAAAGGCTTCGGCTTCGTCGAGATGAGTTCAGACGAAGATGCACAACGCGCCATGCAACATTTGAATGGCAGCACTCTGGGCAACCGCACCATTACGGTGAACGAGGCGCGTGAGCGTCCCGCAGGTGGCTCACAGGGCAGAGATCGACGGCCAAACTACAACAACGACCGCTACTAAATCTCAAATGTTCTACGAGGCGGCTATCTCTTCATTGAGATAGCCGCTTTCTGTTGCCTATTTCAAAGCTGTAGGGTGCAGGGAGAGTCAATAGAGAAATTCTACAGGCGACCACAAGTACTGTTCAAATAAGTAAAACACGGGAACGGACGGGCGACCACAAGGGTCGCCCCCATAGGCGTTAACTTAAAGGCGGAATGGGGACCAGGGCGCCCGCAAGGGGACGCCCCTCCCATACACGAAGCGTCTCCTCACCATGTCTCGTGGTATGGGAGGGGCGTCTCCTTGCGGGCGCCCTAGCTTCACAATGACCTAGTTTTTCACGTTAAGTTAACGCCTATGGGGTCGCCCCTACTATACGCGTTACACACCTTATTTGAACAATATTGACCACAAGGTAGTATCTAGCTAATGTTAGCTGTAAGAAGTCGCTCTACGATGATTACATCTCGCCAAGTACCATCAAGTTTTGCATGCTTATAATATGTACCTACCTCACGAAAACCGAGTGCTTGTATAAGGGTTCGACTTGCTATGTTGTCAACAAAAACGCGCGAGACCAACTTCCAAAATCCTGCTTGCTCAGCCGCTTGAATGAGAGCTTCTAACGCTACACGACCAGCTCCATGACGACGCATGTTCCGCATGACGTAGGCCGAGCATTCGGCAATACCAGCGTAACACTCGCGATTGTGATAAGAGGATGTGGAAGCGAAAGCAACAACACCCTGCTCATTTTCCACAACAACGAGAGGGTGTATACCATCGAACCATGCTTGCACCTCTTGTGGTGTGCGTAAACGAGTCTCGAAGGTTGCAACACGGTCCTCTATTCCCTGATTGTAGATACGAGCAATCACATCTATATCGTCAAAATTTGCAGTGCGAGCTTTCATACTATTTCCCTCAGCTTTTAGGTATTATTCGTTGGTATCTCTGGCTTCTTGTTATCATCGGAAGGTTTTGCAGAAATCTCATGCCAGGGAATACGCGTAGAGGACTCAATATCGTGCAAGTGCATGGCATCATTATAGTGTTCTAAGAACCATGTCGGTGGAATGCCAGCATGCTCGAATACGTCTTTGCGCCAATAAGTAATCGAGGTATTTTTTGTACGGCCCATCAACACGCGTGGGAAGCGTAAGGTACTGAGACCGAAGAAAAGTAGAAATGATCCCTCGATAATACCACCATGACACACAATCACAATAGTTTTTCCCTCGTATTTGCTGGTGATGTTGTTGAGTGCGGTTCCTATACGTAGATTGAACTCTGCCCACGTTTCGGCGGTAGGGTTGATACGAACAAAAGGCCATTCGCTCATGGGCACTTTCCTGAAAATTTCCTGCCGCTCATCTGCCATCATACCTCGATAGTCTCCATCGCGCCACTCTTCGATCTCCTCGTCAAAAGTGATTGGTACTCCGAGGGCAGGGGCGATAATTTCGGCTGTCTGTCGGGCACGCTTCAAGGTGCTACTAATAAGTACGTCGGCATGAATTTCATGTGTTGCGGCTAAACGGTCGTGCAATCGTTCAGCCTGTTTGATGCCGAGCGGTGAGAGGCGCGTATCATCTAATGATCGTTCGACAGAGCTAATTGCTTGACCATGACGTATCAGGTATAAGTGGGTCGCCATGTGAATATTGTCCTTTCGAGAACGAGAAATATTTATCGGGTTTTGCGAACTCTTTCATCAATATTTTAGAGTTTAGCATATAGCATCCTTTCCAGGACCAGAGGGCATATAATAGAGGATAACAGATTTTCAAAGGACTGGTGGAAAACATTTGTGTTGTATCGTATCTTCAAAAAACTCGTTGGTGTCTTCTTCAACATGTTGAACATTCTACTCAACGGCAACCTGCCTCCATTTGGGACGGTGTGTATCATTGTGGAGCAAGATGGGCAATATCTTGTGATAAAGCGGCCTGAAGGTCCAGTTGTGTTGCCAGGAGGCTTTATGCGCTGGAACGAGCTTTCGGCACAGACAGCACAACGTGAAGGCAAGGAGGAAACGGGGCTAGACCTCCATATCGGTGAGATTATTGGTAGCTATACGACAACTGCGGAGAGTTTTACCACGATGAGTACGATAACGATAGTGCATCGTGGCGAGGTTATTGGTGGTGAGTTGTGTAGTAGCATAGAGGGTCGCCCATACTGGGTCGATAGAGTTATGCTCCCTGGTATATTAGCAAAGCACTACCAGCCAATTATTAAGGACTTCTTACAATTTGACGACCAGCGATAGCTAGCTATACAACGCCTATTCCGCTCTCTTTGTTTTACAATGAGCATGAAAGCTAAAAGAACTCGTCTAATAGCTGATAAAATGCTAGCTTGTTGGAGTCTATAACTTCCAGACCATACACTTCCCATAGAAGCGGCACCCATTCAGGGCCGAAGTTACGCGCAAGGCTACGTGCGGCTAATGCAAGGTCTTGATAGCGGTCGGCTATGCCAGCACGTCCCAGGTCAATAAAGCCACTAAGTTGCAAGTGTGCATGGTCAATCAAAACGTTGGGTAGACAGAAGTCACCGTGTGTAAAGACAATATCCTCTGTCGCGGGTCGGCTCTCAAAAAGCTGTTTAAGTAATTCGTCGGCGTGCGTACCCTTACGCTCATCGTCGAAGTCTGCTTCATCTATCAGTCCAGCACGGGTACGCTGCTCTGCTAATGCGAATTTAGGCACAAGTCGTGCATTAAAAGGGCAATTAGTGATATCGACGTTGTGAATGAGGTGTAGGCCCTCGGCTAACAATTGCACGATAGCAGAGACGTTTTGAGTAAAATGTTTGTCAAAGGACATGAGACCTGGTATTTCTGAGAGTAGCAGGTATGTATGCTCACCTTCATGAGAGAAAGCAAGCACGGTTGGTACAGGAAGACGACCTTGCAACCAGACGAGTCGTTGGTGTTCGGCGATGAGTTCTTGTTCGAGCGGATGTGTTGCCACTTTAAGGTAGTAGGTATGACCCTGCGGATGGACGATACGAAAAACCTGATCGCCAGAGCAACCAACGGTGATCTCTTGCCATGTCGCACCTGTGCAAAGACGTTGAATGTCAGCAGATAGGTCACGAACGCTTATCATTATATCCTCACAGAGAAAACTTGCTGAAGAAATCCCAGATAACTACGTTGGCGTCGATGACGTGCGTTGTGCCTGGGCTACCGGGCCATGTGTGCTTGCCATCGCTGATGCGGTAGTGGCGAACAATGGTGTTGTCGGCACACTTTGTCCATTGAATACCTGTCACATCGCCTTGTTGGAAGAAGGTGGTAGGATTCCCGGTACACTGATCGCGGCCAATCCAGCCATTGAGATAGTCTTGCACGCCACCCATACGAGTATAGACGTTTCCAGCATAGGGGGCGAGATCGTCAGCGGCACCATGAATTTCCATGATTGATAGATGGCGCGTGGGATGGCAGCCTTCTGGAATGGGATAGTAGGCACCGGAGACGGTAGCGACGGCGGCGAGTTTGTCACTGAGAGTGCAGGCAAGACGATAGGCCATGCCACCACCGAGCGAGAAGCCTGTGATGTAGACACGCTGCGTATCTACGCAGTACGCTTGCTCTATAGAGTTTAACATATCTTTTGTGAATTGTACATCGTCGGCGTCACCCGTTGGACCATAGGCACCGACACCAGCATTCCATGAGGGCGGTGTGTCAACGCCCTGTGGGTATGCAAGAACAAAGCCAGCTTTGTCAGCCTCTTTGTCCATCCCTGTTGTCCACTCCATGACCTGTGCGGTCCAGCTATAGCCGTGATACACAATGACGAGCGGTTGTGGCTGCTTGCCATAAGATGCTGCGAGATGCATAAGAAAAGTACGTTTCAAGCCACCGGAGGTAATCGTTTCGGTAGCATCGCCGGGAGCATGCTTTGGTGTTTTACAGAGAATGGGGAGTTGTGTTGGCGAACTTGCTATCACGGGAACATGTAGAGCCTTACCGATTGTTGTATTATGGTAGGAGGCGTAGACATAAAAAACAACACTGATAAGCAAAAGCAAGGCGAGAATCATGCCGCTCAGACCAACGAGACGACGTGGATTACGTTGACGATTATCATTAGGGCTGACTCGACGCATTGCGTTTACTCTTCTCTGCTATGCTGGCTGTACATGTTTGAAGACAGGTCGTAGTATAGCATTGTAGCGGAGTATGTTGCAACCAGAACAGACCAATATACCATCTCCGCTAGTATTATCAGTAACAAATAAGAAACAACGTCTCCGTAAATAGTGGGTTGGTTTATCGTAGTAATATATGTCACAGTAAAACAAGAATACGTGTGTAAAGGAGCAAAATTTACAATGCAACAAGAGACTACTAAAACAACACAATTGGCAGACTTCGCAGCTGGTTGCTTCTGGGGTGTAGAAGCCGAGTACCGTCAAATAAAGGGCGTCATTTCGACAAAGGTTGGCTATGAGGGTGGCAATTATCAGAACCCAACATACCACGATGTTTGCACAGGTCGCACCGGACATGCGGAGACATTGCAGGTTGAGTTCGATCCGGCGCGTGTCTCTTATGAGATGCTGTTGAATGTGTTCTGGGAGAATCACAACCCGACAACGCTAAACCGCCAGGGACCCGATATCGGTACTCAGTACCGCTCGGTCATCTTCTACCACTCACCAGAACAGAAGGCGGCGGCACTTGCGTCTAAGGAGCAGTTACAAAGCTCAGGCAAATACAAGAAGTCGATTGTGACAGAGGTTGTGCCTGCACAGACTTTTTATACGGCGGAAGATTATCACCAGCAATACTTGGAGAAGCGTGGTCTTTCGCACTGCAACATCTAAGGTAAGGCATTGGTCTTGTAGGGGCCTTTATTCATAACGCCCACGTCCTAAATATATGTGGCAACAGGGCGTTATGAATAAAGGCCCCTACAGGTTGTTAGCGTATTTTTGAAATGGGCGAAAATGCAGCAGACAAAATTGATGCAAGTTGACCGACATACGCCAGAACCAGCGATCATCGAGCGAGCGGCGGCGTTGCTGAGAAATGGTCGGGTGGTGGTGTTTCCAACCGAGACGGTGTATGGGCTGGGTGGCGATGCGATGCAGACACGGGCGTTGGAGCGTATTTTCGCAGCTAAGGAGCGTCCCTATAGCGATCCTCTTATTGTTCACATTGCTGATGAAGAGGCTCTTGAACTGCTCACAACATCTATTTCAGAGCAAACAAGAAGGCTTGTACAAGCCTTTTGGCCGGGTCCACTTACCATAATACTGCCAGCAAGTTCTCGTGTGCCAATGCTTATCACGGCTGGCTTTTCCACAGTGGCTATACGAATGCCACGTCATGCTGTTGCATTGGCCCTGATTCGCGCACTTGGTTCGCCCATTGCGGCACCGAGCGCGAACCGCTTCATGCATGTCAGTCCGACGACAGCACAACATGCGCTGGCGGATTTGCATGGGCGTGTGCCACTCATCCTCGATAGCGGTCCATGCGAAGTGGGTGTGGAGTCAACGGTGCTTGATCTCACGTCGGTAGTGCCAACAATTTTGCGCCCAGGTGGTGTAAGTTTAGAGGCGTTGCAACACGTCTTGCCAGAGGTGACGTATCGTAAGCCGAGGGCGAACAAAGAGGCGCAGGAGCATGAAGCACAGGTCGCACCTGGACAATTGCTTACTCACTATGCACCCAGTGTGCCAACATTTCTTTTTGAAGGACCAATCGAGGCTATCAACCGAGCAATGCTGGTAGAAGTACAACGACGAAAGGCGCAGGGAGAGCGAGTCGGCGTGCTTATCGCCGATGAGGATGTTACCATGTTCGAGTACAGTGGTGCCTCTATTTATGCATTGGGCGGTGAACACGCGCTTGAGCAGGTCGCATCAAGCCTATATGCTGGTTTACGCACACTTGAGGAGGTAGAGGTACAGGTTATCCTCTGCCGTAGCTTTCCAGAGCAGGGGCTTGGTTTAGCGATTCGGGATAGGTTGCGTAAAGCGGCTGGTGGCAAGGTTATTTATGCTGGTCTCGATTGAGGACTCGCCGCCTACGGCGGCAAGAAGAAAGAGAGACTGGGGAGCCAAAGGCGACAACCCCTTGACCCCAAGTCAAGGGGTTGTCGCCTTTGGCTCCCTTGCTTGATGGAGGTTGTTATTATGTATCTTTTTGGTGTAGGTGGTGGATTTTGAGCGCGATTTGTAGCGAGAGGCGTAGTTCGGCGTCTTCGAGAGAGTGGCCCAAGATTTCCTCGATACGTTCAAGGCGATAGATAAGCGAGTTACGATGGAAGTGCATGGTACGTGCGGTTTGACTGAGATTGCCATTGTACTGGAAGTAGCATTCTAGCGTCTTTACGTAAGTGCCATCATGATGCGCGTCATATGCTAAGAGAGGACCAAGCAGTTCCTGATAGAAACTGCTGAGTTCGCTCTGCCCATCCAGGTAGAAGAGTAAGCGGTAGATACCAAGCTGAGCGAACGAGTGAATTTTGCCTTCGCCGAAGAGACGACTACCAATTTCGACGGCACGTTGTGCTTCACGAAACGATTGTGGGATGCCTTGCACATTTTCCGCAACGCGCCCAATACCACAAGAGAATGTTGGCAAGGAAAGAGTGCTTCGGCCCTGTTGCAAACGTGTGTGTAAGCGTTCCAAACGCAAGACAAGTACCGACTCTATATCCTGTTTATCTTGTTGGGCTTCGACTTCAAGTGATGCGACAGGAATGATACCAGTGATGCGAAGTACATCGTGCAACAGCCAGCAGGTAGGCCAAACGCGCACCATTTCTTCGCGAACACGTCTTGCCCATTGTGCGAGTGCTACATCTTGCCTTTCCTCTTGTGGTGATGCTTCAAAGATAACAACGACCTGGGATCCAGTCAAATCATAGCCCAGATGCTGTACACGTACCAATATCTCTTCAGGTTGTTGATACTGACCTTGTAACACGTTCATGAAAGCTTCGACATGGTAACGATTCTCGACCTCGCTACGTTCGCGTGCCCTGGCAAATTCTATAGCAAAAATAGGAGTTGCGTGGCTCAGGACAAGACGTTCCGAGTAATCGAAGGTGCTTTCATTCCCAATAAGCGAGAGATAGCCAACAATTTCATGTCGAATAAGTATTGGCTCTACCACGCGTGTCAACTCGCGACTACGAAGAAATTCATCGGTGAGTGGGTCGGGGAAACGGAGCATTGTCGTTGTAGAAGGTGCGAATTGGAAAAGAATGTGTTGTGCCGCATCCTGCATCACCACCCATTTACCACGATGAACGGCAAGGTATTCACAGATACCAGCCACGCCAACGCCTTGAATACTTAATTGCATGAGCTGCTGTGAAATTTCTGTTGCATTACGCTCGATCTCGTCACGAAAACTGACGACGAAAGCGATAACTTCACGCGTGATTTCTTCAATGGGAGCCAGAGCAGGTAGTAAAAGTAAGGGAAGATGCAGGTGGTTGGCTAATTTTAGCGCTTCCTGGTCTAGTGCAGCGAGTGATTGCGCGGCGATAGCAACGGCTGAAATACCTTCCTTGTGCAGACTTTCCAGCAGGTGTGGCAGTGTTTCATTGAGGCGACGCAACTTTGTGAGTGTAAGTAGGGCCAGTTCGCCCCCTTGTATGCTATCGAATGCCGGGAGGCGTGCTCGCATACTACACGACCACGTTACCCGACGTTCCAGTCCTTCCGCACCCGCCACTAATAGTGCATCGTGTGAAGCAAGTAACGTCAAAACGCTACGTACAGAAGCGGATGATATAGAAGGTGAACTAGTCATTGCTTTAGCCACTTACGATTCAGACTGCCAGTAAGTATACAGCACTACATGCTCTACCTACTACGCTACGTGCAGCAAACAAGTGCTGGCAGTCTATAAGGAATGGGTTGCGTGTTTTTTGGAAGCACCCTTTTCCGTTTTATCGGGAACGTACAGGTGCTTGCGATGATGCAGTAGCAGAAGTCGCGCTACCTGTTTTTTGTGCCTGGCGCTGCTTTTCTTTGAATTTCTTTTCGCCTTTGAGATGCTTATGCCATGCTACGCGTTTTGTTTTGTTCATATTTCCTTGCCTTTCATTTACCGTTGGTAGTGTTTTGTATTATTCTTCGGGTTCGTTGGTACTCTCGAAATCGACCTCGGTCATATCGTCGGGTTCGTCGCCGCCATCGAAGTATTCGTCGTCATTGCCCAACTCGTCGTCATCTTCGCCACGGTCTTGACGAAGCATGCTGTCCTTGGTGTATGCACGGATAGTATCACCACCCCCTTGTGCGGGGAAGCTGACTTTACCAAACATGCTGGGATGTTGGTACTCTTCGCGCATAATGAGTCGAACCTGCTCATTGTCCTTCGCAAGAATGGCCGCCGCATAGCGGTTGCCGCCCTCCATGAAGTTAATCAGGCGATTCGCGAGGCGTGGCTCAACCTGACCAATATCTTCACCTGCGGCGTTACGCACCAACAAAGAGCGACCTATTTGCTGTAGCTGCACACGGTCTCCGATACCTACCGTAGCAAGTATAGCAGGGATAGCAAGGTTGATGAGATCGGTGACGCCCGTTTTGCCAGTTTCTTCGATGAAGAGTCGCGGATCAATACGTTCTGCGACCATATGGGTAGGTGTGGAAACATCTTGAATCAGAGAGAGGCGATCAAGATTTTTCTGGGCAATAATATTCTTTGGATTGTACTTCAATGTCAAGGAATACGCCTGTCGTGCCTCTGCATATTGGCCCAGCTCACTATGTGCCTTGCCGAGACGATTCAAAGCGTCTTGCTCATAGGGAAACATGCTCAGGATATTTTTGTTAGTGACAGCGGCCTCTTCCCATAAACCTTCCTGAGCCTGTTTTACGGCAAGGTCGGTCCATTGTCTTTTGGTTCGTGTCTTTTCTTCAGCAGACTGCGTCATGCAACGCCCTCCATTTTTGTGAATATTGAAATTTCTGCGTGGTATCATAAACGTTCCTTTGTTTCATAGGGTAACTTCGATTATCCTTGACTCCTCTTTCTCATTTCCGTTTCTTGACACCTGTGCGAGAATAGGTCTGTAGAGGACATTTCCAACTGAATAGTGTTTCTAGGTTCCGTGATAAGTCAGTCTCACGGGTAAAAGCACTACTGCATCAAGAGAGGTTGACCCTCTCGTCCTCATATGTCAAGTAGCCTCTGATGCGGTTCGCCGCAAAGAGGTAGAGGATTGTGTAGTCAATCCAAGACGGTCACACGTCTAAAGCTGAGTCGCTAGAGTCATCTAGTTTCTCGGAACTATCTATAGTTTGCCTATTATACAGCAACAATGCAACCTTGCAATGACCAGGGTGTCACGCGCTCGACACGAACGTTGACGAGACTTCCAGGTTGAATATCTTGTATACCCTTCGATGCAATTGCTTCGGGTTGCGGAAAGAAGACGAGTTTGTTGGTACGATTGCGACTCCGCCAGCGTTTGAGTCCGTGCGCGTCGTTCTCTTCCTCAACAAGGACCTCCTCGATAGTGTCAAGATACTGCTGGTTGATTTCAAGTGCGATGCTTGTTTGCAGTTCTTCTACCGCCTGTAAACGTCGTTTTTTCTCTGCCAATGGCACATCGTCTTCCCAACGTGCCGCCACTGTGCCAGGGCGTACAGAATACGCGGCAACGTGGACGACATCGAAACGAACTTTTGTCAGCAGGTCGAGTGTGTGCTGAAACTCCTCTTCGGTCTCACCACAAAAGCCGACGATGACATCGGTCGATAGTGTGATCGCGGGCCAGAGTTCACGAACCCGATTCACGCGCTCACAATATTCGTCTAAGGTATAGCCACGTTTCATGCGCTTCAACATTTCATCGTCGCCCGATTGTACGGGAATGTTGAGATGCTCACAAACTTTGGGCAGGTGCGCCATATGCTCGATCATGCTATCAGTCATGTAGCGTGGGTATGAGGTCATGAAACGGATGCGTTCAAGGCCGTTGATTTCGCTCAAGTCGGTCATCAGGTCGGCGAGATCAGGTTTGTTGGGCAGGTCGAGGCCATAGGATTCGACGGTTTGTCCAAGCAGCGTTACTTCTCTGGCTCCCTTTCTGACCAGAGAACGTGTCTCGATGATCAATTCGTCGAGTGGACGGCTGCGCTCACGACCTCGACGATAGGGAACGATACAGTAAGTGCAGACTTTGTTACAGCCCAGTACAATGGGTAGCCACGCGGTAGGACTGGCCTGTGCCTGTTCGATTTTGGTGGGGTAGTGCGCGACACGCTCCCCCGGTTTGGGTGTGATTGCCATTGGCAGGACGCCACGTTTACCTGCTCGCTCGATAGAGGTAGCATAGGTAGGTGTGGCAAAATCTGCCGAAAGAGGAGTGTCAGCGTTATCTGGAACGTATTCAACATCGAGACAACCTGCACCGGAGATGGGCGTCCAACGTTCTTCGAGGAAACGTGGCAGGATGTCAGCTTGCTCGACCTTCATGAAGAGGTCGATGTGTGGGTAGCGTTTGCTGAGTTCGTCGATAGTTTTCTGGTTGCCAATCATGCAGCCCATGAGTGTTACCAACAGATCGTCGCGCTCTGCTTTGGCACGTCTGAGTTTGGCGAGCAGGTTGTGTGCTTTTTCTTCAGGAGCCTGACGGACGCTACAGGTATTGAGGACCACGAGGTTTGCCTGTTCCATACTCGCCTCTTCCCAACCGAGGTCGTCGAGCAGAGTTTGGACGCGTTGCGAGTCGGCCTGATTCATCTGACAGCCGACGGTCCAGATATGGTATTTGCCGCGTGCGATAGGTGGTGTTGTCGTGGTCATGCGTAAGCCTCTCTTAGCATCTCTGTGTTCTGGCTATAGGATAGATTATTGCTACCTTCTCTAAGTTGGCTATTATAACATCAAGTGGGAAGATTGTCACGATATTTTTTTGTGCGATTCATTACTATTATTACCATTATTACCATCATTACCGATGGAGGTGTTGTTATTTTTGATGGTCATGTATTGACCACGCCCGACGAGGCGGAGCTGGGAGGCACGGCTCATGTCGCAGAGAAGTTTTGTGATGGCTCGCGTGTCTTTGTGGAGAAGTGAAGCGATTTCTCTGGGGCGGAGGGGACCACCGTTGTGTTCTTGCAGGAGAGAGAGGATGTCCTGGCGTTCCTGGGAGAGACGGTAGTCGGAGGCGGCACCAAGGAGAGTCCAGCGCATAGTGTCGGTGGGAAGGCATAGGGCAAATTCGTAATCGGGCAATTCGGCGTAGATATGGAGAAGAGATGCATCATACTGGCTCCGTTCACGTTTAAGGACAAGGAGGGTATCGGCAAGGGCGAATGTGGAGTGGATGATGAGTTCATCAAAGGGATTGTGGCTTGTCCTGGCGTTGATTTGAGAGGTGAGGAGGATGGCGATGTTATGACAATTGGTGAGTCGCTTGAGTTGATATAGGATTTCTTGCTGAATGCTTGTTGAGGAAGAGAGTAGATCGAAGGAGTCAATGACGACAAGGCGAGTTTTGGGATGCTGGGTAAGCCATAGGTCGAGGTCAAGCATCTGCTCAGCGAGCGAAGGTGTGAGTACATCCCAGTGACTAAGCCAGGAGAAGTTTGTGGGTACAGGTTGGTTGCCGAGAAGTTTATGGGTACGGGCAGAGATACGTTGTGGAGTATCTTGTAAGCCGATGTAAAGAACGTCGGCCTGAGAGGTTGGAAGTTGACCAAGGACGGGGTTGCCATTAGCGACTGATAGGGCAAGGTGGAGGGCGAGCCAGGATTTGCCGATGCGTGGTTGACCGAGTAGAAAGGTCAGCCCTTGAGGGAGTAAGTCGGGGATAAGCCACTGAGTTTTGGGCTGATTGACAGTGGAGAGAAGAGTGGAGAGTGGAATAGGGTTCATGGGGATAGTCTCCTTTGGGTGCGAGGATAGGTAGAGATTGTGAGTTAGAAGGTCAAGAGGGTTGATTTTGAGGTATGAAGCGCGAGGTTATACTTTCATATGAAGAGTATATATCAAGAAGTGTAAGAAATCAAGGATGCTGACGGGTGGATTCAGGGTTGTCAAAAGATTGAAACCAGAGCAAGGGTATAATATTGGTTTCTTGCAACAAACTGATCAGTGAAAAGAAAATCGGCTCCGCTCTGTGCCGCGTGGAGCTGGTTTTCTTTTCGAGAGTCTCGCCCGACGATATCAGGAGGTATTCCATTATTCCTTTGACAAGCAGGAAGTGCGCTGTAGGAAACGTGGTCTATGGGTACGAGGACGTTATGAATAATAGCCCCTACATTCCGTCCCGATTGACCCTCTTCCCCTACAATTGATTCCATTATTTGCGCTTTTTGGTACGAGCCTTGTGGCGGAACTGCGCTTGTCGCTGGCCGTTTGCGATAGTCTCTTCGAGTTTTTCGCGTGTGTCCATAGCGGTGCCGTTGAATTGTGGGCCGAGGACACGGGACCAAGAGCCGTAACGCTGTTGTTTGGTGGTCTGGTGGTTGGCGAAGTAGATGGCGGCCCCGACTATTGCTAGCAGGATGGCGCAGAGTATGAGAGCTGCGATAAGTTGCATGTGTTCGTCCCTTTCAGTTGCAAATAGAAGTAATTTCTAGTTGTATATATGGTACGAACGAAAAGCGAGAATGTTTATCCAATAAGCTAGTTTATTGCAGACTATGAGGAGTAATTCGGGCGTCTCAGCAAGCACAATGCGTAAGAGCATTCTAAGATAAGATAGTCGAAGAGTGGGGAGGATGTTCCACTCGTCTTTATTCGCTTAGGATGTTATGCTAATGGAATGCTTACTTGGATGCGAGGATATCGACCATTTCGATGTTTGGTTGCTGGGAGAACAGCTCGGCGGCATTTGCCATGAGTGCTTCGGCGACACGACCGGAGAGATGTGCCTGACGCCCAGCTTCGTCGGGAAAGGTGTCGAAGATGCCATAGGTTGAGGGCCCGAGACGAATGCCGTACCATGTGGTTGTGGCTGGCTCTTGTTGCACTAAAGGTAAGCCGTCGTTGAGAAATTTTTCGACTGCGGCCTCTTTACCGGGTTTGGCCTCTAGTCGAACGAGGAGTGCTTTAGTAACCATAAGGTGTCTTCCTTTCACTATTCAAACCATGTACATTATGTACATGTGCATGGTAGCACTAGCATGGTGAAAATACAAACACAGCAAATCATGGGAAGACAAAACAACTGCTGCGGCCAGTCACAGCAGTTGTTTTGTCTTCCCATGATTTTTATTTTTTGCGGCGGTCTTCGACGCGGGCACTGGCGGTTTTGGATTCGCCGCCACTGGCACGGGGAAGGCTATCAGTTGGAACAAGCTCGACTTTTGGTGAGTTGCCTGTGATGGTTTTGACGGCTTCAGCCATCTGGCGACCGAGGATGTGGGCGTGTTCGGGATTGCTCAGGAGAGCGGCGTCTTTGACTTCGACTTTGAGGTCGAAGGTGTCGAGGTCGTTGCGTTTATCGACGATGATACGGAAGTTCGCACCAGTTTCGGGGAATTTGACGAGGGCGGCTTCGACCTGACTGGGGAAGACGATGAGGCCGCGAATGGAAACGGCGTCGTCGCTACGGCCTTTGATTGAGCCAATTTTGGGGTGTGTGCGACCACAGGCACAACACTCGTCCCACCATGTACGCGAGAGGTCACGGCTGCGATAGCGAATCATGGCGGTGCCTTCGGCTGAGAGCCACGTCCAGGCAAGTTCACCCTCTTTACCATCTGCAACTGGTTCGCCTGTTTCGGGGTCGATGCATTCGACGAGGAAGGCGTCGGCCCACGCATGCATGCCGTCGCGTACTTCACATTCGCAGGTCATGCCAGGTCCGAGAAATTCGGTCATGCCAAATTCATCATAGGCGGTGAAGTTGAAGAGTTCTTCGAGTTTCAGACGCGTTTCCCACGGCCACGGTTCGGCTCCAAAGAGACCAATTTTGAGCTTCGTGTCTTTGAAGTTAACGCCACGCTCACGCGCCTTGTTGCCGACGTAGAGACCGACGGAGGGCGTCATACAAAAGGCGGTAACACCGAAGTCGAGGATGAAATCGAGCATGCGGTCATATTGGCGAGCATCGGACCCCATGGGAATCGCCATTACGTCCATCGCCATCGCGCCATAGTGGAAGCCAAAACCGCCCGTTGCCATGCCATAGCCGTAGCAGTTCATCAAGACATCGCCGGGGCGCATACCTGTCATCCAGAGTTCGCGTGCGTTGAGGTTGGCCCAGTAGTCGATGTCTTTTTTTGTGGCGAATACCGGGACACTTTTGCCTGTTGTGCCACTGGTAGCGTGAATTTGTAAGGCACCACCAGGACCACCGGGGGGGACAAGTGCCATACCGTAGGGGTAGGCTTCGCGCACAGTTTTCTTCTCAAGAAATGGTAGCTTACGGATATCCGCAAGCGATTTGATGTCTGACGGCTTTACGTTGGCTTCCATATAGAGCTTACGATAGAAGGGATTTTGATGATAGACGCGCTCGACAATTGTTTGTAGTCTTTGCAATTGTAGTGTTTGTAGTTTGCTTTTAGAAAGGGTTTCTATCTCTTCGTTAAAAAACTTACGATAACTCATGCGGGTAAATAGTTCCTCCAAGATATAGTGCTGGCGCATGCATCCATACGTGCATATAAAGATGATTGAGCAAGGACGTAATTATGAATATGAACAAATTCACCTGGATATCGGGTGCGATGCTGTAGGGGGCCTTTATTTATAACGCCCTCCGTATCCAACGATCACGTTTTCCTTGCCATTGAATCCGTGCTGCAATGCTCGCTCACAGGGTTGATTGGCACGAGGGCGTTATAAATAAAGGCCCCTACAGATTGTTACTAGATGAAATATTTAATCAGCATAATTATGGTCCCTATAGATGTACAACGAATAAAGGGGGTGTTTTGGCACAGTAGGAAAAAGGGGGTTGGGACGTGGTATGCTGAAAACATAGCAAAGACAAGGAGCATTTTTGAGTTATGGTACAGAAGATTGGCGCGGTACAGGGAGTTATCTGGGACCTGGACGGTGTGGTTATTGATAGTGAGGAGGATCATAAGAGGGCATGGCAGCGTCTGGCACGCGAGACGGGCAAGGAGTTTAGCGATGAGCAGTTTGCGGTAACGTTTGGGAGGCGCAACGATACGATTATTCCGGTTGTGTGGGGACAGGTGTCGGCGGAGGAGCTACAAGAACTGGCAGACCGTAAGGAGGGCTATTATCGCGATTATGTGCGGAAGACGGCGGCGTTTTTGCCGGGGGCGCAGGAGTTGATGAGTGCGCTACACGACGTGGGCTACGCGCAGGCATTGGGGTCGTCGGCACCGATTGCGAATATCGAACTGGTGAAAGAGGTATTAGGGCTGGGTCGCTATATTGACGCATTTGTTTCGGGTGAGACGGTGCCCAATGGGAAGCCTGCGCCGGATATTTTTTTGAAGGCGGCCCATGAGATAGGGATAGAAGCCCGGCATTGTCTGGTGATAGAGGATGCGGTGGCTGGTATAGCGGCGGCTCGCGCGGGTGGGATGTATAGTATTGCGGTTGGCTATGGACGTGAGTTGCCAGGGTTGCAGGTGGCGACGCTGGTGGTGAAGGACTTAACAGAGGTCAATGTGGGGAGGATTCAGCAGATTGCTTGACAAGCGTGGGGATGAATGGGGCGAGTGGGTACCATAATAGAGGCCGATGAGAGCATGACAGGGGCAAGCCCATTGAGACCAAGTAAATCATTTGTGGACGTGCCAAACGGCTTCAAAGAGAGGATACTCATTTCAGTAGACTAAAACATTTCTGAAAGGACTATCCTCTTATGCATG
>JAABUX010001176.1_pt1 | contig 40785 bp, 36 predicted proteins | sample 5561851 | NCBI WGS metagenome assembly JAABUX01 (sample SAMN10711883, study PRJNA513361) | rock metagenome | isolation source: Antarctica rocks | place: Antarctica: Victoria Land, Richard Nunatak red sandstone | collected 2016-01-03 | reverse complement strand
GTCGGTGGCCGAGGTTATTGTCGCAATCGAGGAGCACGTCCGGGTCCACAACGCCGCTCCAAAGCCGTTCATCTGGACAGCAAAGGCCTCGGATATCCTCGAGAAAGTGAAGCGTGCCAGAGCAAAGCTCGATTGATTACAATCAGCTTGACGGCCTACACTAGCGCCTCCGTCGACCCCCGAAGGTGCCCGCCGGTCAACCGTTCGGGGCTAGCAGGTTATAGGCGCCTTGCGAGGCGACGCGTTCGCCGGCGCGCACGCCGCTGCCGATCACGGCAGTGCGGCTGTCGCTCGCCGTCACGGTGACGTCGCGCGATTCGAAGGGTGACGTCTTCTTGCCCGTCGCGACGAAGACGACCGTATGGCCCGTGCCGGGGTCTTCCACGACGGCCGCCGACGGCACGAGCACGCCGCTCGCGCGGCCGATCGTCACGCGCGCGCTGATCGCATCGCCCGAACGCGCGTCGAGCGGCGCGCCGTCGATCACGACGGTCGAGGTCTGCGTCGTCGGATCGACCGACGGCACGACCGCCTCGATCCGGCCCGAGACGCTGCGCCCCGTGTCTTGCGAGAGCATCGTGACGGGATTGCCCGGCTGCATACGCCGCGCGTCAAGACTCGAGACCGCGAGCGTGACGCTGTGGCCCGACGGCGGGCCGACGACGAGCGCGGGCGTCGTCGGATCGACGGCCTCGCCGGCATGCTTCAAGATCGCGAGCACGACGCCGCTCTGCGGGGCGCGCAGGGTCGAGCGGACGACGTCGCGCCGCGCGGCGTCGGCGCGCGCCTCGGCCCCGGCGGCCTGCGCCGCGAGCACGCCGCCTTGCGCCTGCGCGACGCGGAGGTCGCTGCGCGCCTGATCGACGTCGGCGCGCGACTGACGGATCGTCGAATCGAACAGGGCGCCGGCCGCCGCGACTTTCGCATCGGCCGAGCGGGCGTCGGCTTCGTCAGCGGCAAGGACTTGCCGGGCGGCCTCCACGTCCTTCGAGGCGACGACGCCGCCGACGAACAGCGTCTGCTGGCGCGCGAGCGTCTGACGATCGGCCGTCACCTTCAGCGCCGCTTGACGAGCGACCGAGACCGCCGTGATCCGGTCGCTCAGGGCCCCCGGGCCACGCCGTTCGAGACCGCGCAGTCGCGTCTGCGCGACCGCGAGTTTGGCCGCCGCACTCTGCGCGGCGGCCGTCGTCACGCCGCCGCCGCTATAACTCGCAGCGGCGGAGTTCGCGTCGGCCGCGGCTGCCGCAGCCGTATCGGCGAGGTTGCCCGTATCGAGACTGGCAAGGATCTGCCCTTGGACGACCGCCTCGCCGACCTTGACGTCGACGGTCGCGACGATTCCAGCGAGCGGAAAGCTCAGCTTCGCGTCGCTGCCGGCCGGCGGGCCGATCCGGCCCGAAGCGTTCAAGACGATGTCGATCCGGCCGCGGTGCGCCGCCGACGTCGAGACGGCGGGGCCGGTCGACCCGTTCGTTGCGGCCGCCGCCGGCGCGTCCGGACGGTGCGTCAGATACCCGATCGCAAAGCCGGCGCCGGCGAATAGCACGACCGCGGCCGCCAGCACGAACAGCATGGTGCGGGAGAGACGCATCGCCGTTATCCTCCGGTCTGCATGACGAGCGTCGCTTCGGCCTTCGCGAGGTCGAGCCGGGCGGCGTAGTCGTCGACCACCGCGCTTTGGTAGATTTGTGCCGCCTGCGCGACCTCGAGACTCGAGCTCGCGCCGCTGCGATAGCCGAGCTCCGTCGCGGCGAGGGCTTCGCGGGCCGAGGCCGCCGCACGCGCCGATGCGACGGAGGCGCGTTCCGCCGCAGCGAGCGTCCGCGCCGCGGCCCCGACTTCGACCGTGACGGCACGCCGCTCGATCGCGAGCCGCGCCGCCGCTTCGTTCGTACGCGCGAGATCGCCCGCGACGACCGCGTTCGCGTGCAGATTCCCGAGCGGGAACGACAACTGCGCGTTGATGCTCGGAGCCGCGATCGGCACGCCGGAATCCGTGCCGAGCGTCTCGCCCGGCGTCACCGTGAGCAGCGGCAGACGCGCGATCGCCGCGGCCCGCCGGTTGGCGCGCGCCGCGTCGACGAGGGCGGCTGCGGAGGCGATCTCGGGCCGATTCTTCAGCGCCGACGCGACGGCGACGCTCGGATCCGTGGAGACCGGCGGACCGGCCGGAAACGCGAGCGACGTGCCGTCGAGCCGCGCGAGATCGACGCCCGTCTCGATGCGGAGCGCGTCGACGGCGTTTGCGTCGTTCGCGTCCGTCGATTCGTCGTCGGCTTCGGCGCGCGAGACCGCGACCGTCGCGCGAACGACATCGAGCCGCGGCGCGTCGCCGGCCGAGAAGCGCAGCTGCGCCGCTTGGAGCTGACGCTGCGCGAGCGTCAGCGCGTCGTCGCTCGCGCTCGCGAGCGCCCGCGCCTTGAGCGCATCGTAGTACAGCGCGATCGAGCGGATCCGTTCCAGCCGGATCGCGGCCAGCGCATCCGCGCGCGACGACGCGAGCGTCGAGGCCGCCGCACGCACGGCGGCGTCACCCGAGATCAGATCCGAGACGTTGAACGAGAGGCCGACCGTCACGGCCCGCGACAGGATGTTCGAGCCCGGCGGATTGCCCTGCGGAATCTGTGCGTAGTTGGCCGAGAGCGATGGGATCTTCAGGTTCTTCGCGGCCGCGAGGAGCGCCGCGCTCTCCTCGACCCGCGCGACCGAAGCCGCCAGATCCGGCGAGGCGTCGGCGGCGAGACGCTGCGCGTCGTCGAGCGAAAGCCCCGTGAAGGCGAGCGCCGCGCGCGGCGTGTTCGCCGCGACGAAGCCCGGCGGCAGGACGACCGGATCGCTGAGGCCGCTCGCGACGCCGGTCTCGGGCGTCGTGCGCAGCGGTCGCAGCGTCGCGATCGGCGCGGGCAGCGGCGGGAGCGAGACCTCGGGTCGCGCGGCGGGCGCGCCACCGGGATACGGGATGAGGCTCGGCGCCGGCTGCGGCGGCGGCGGCGCCGCGAGCGCGCCGAGCGCCGGCAGCGCGGCGAGGGCGAAGGCGCCGCACGTCGCGAGCGCGCGCCTCACGCCGCCTCGGCGGCGTCGAGATGCTCGTTGCCGGCGAAGGCCGCGTACAGCACGGGGATGACGACGAGCGTGAAGACCGTCGCCGTCGAGAGGCCACCGATCACGGCGATCGCGAGCGGCTTCTCCATCTCCGAACCCTGACCGAGGCCGAGCGCGAGCGGGACGAGGCCGCCGATCGCCGCGAGCGTCGTCATGACGATCGGCCGTAGCCGCGTCTTGCCTGCCGCGACGAGCGCCGTCGTGAGATCATCGCCGGCGAGCCTGCGCGTGTTCGCAACGTCGATGAGCAAGATCCCGTTCTTCACGACGATGCCGACGAGCAGCAGTAAGCCCATGAACGAACTGACATTGAACGGGGTGCCGGTGAGGAAGAGCGCGAGCGCGACGCCGATCAGCGCGAGCGGCACGGCCGTCAGGATGACGAGCGGCAGCCGGAACGACCGGAACGTCGCGAGCATGACGGAAAAGACGAGAGCGACGGCGACCGAGATCACCGTCACGAACTCGGCGAACGACGCCTGCGCGACCGCGTACTGGCCGCCGATCTCGTACGTGACGCCCGCTGGAAATTTCAGGCTAGCGAGCGAAGCCTTGATGCCGCCGATCACGGCCGAGAGATTGACGTTCTGGACGTTCGCCGTGACGCGCATGATGCGCGTACCGTTCTGTTCGTTCTCGTCGCTCGCCTGACGGACGGTGCGGATGCCGGCGAGCGCCGAGAGCGACGTTGCGGAGCCCTTCGTGTAGAGCGAGGCGGTGTCGAGCGAGGCGAGGGTCGGATCCGAACCGAGGCGCACGCGGACCGGATACTGCTGCGTCTGGCCGCCGATCTGCGTCGCAACGGTGCCGAGCGTGGAGGCCGAGACGGCGTCGCCGAGATCGCTCGGCGAGAGCCCGAGGGCCGCGAGCCGCGCGCCGTACGGGCTGATGCGCAGCGACGGCGCGTCGTAGACGACGCCGCTGACGGCATCGACGACGCCCGTGACCTTCGAGATGCGGTCCGTGATCGCCGTCGCCGACTGGATCAGCGTCGCTTGGTCCGCCGCCCGCACGGAGATCTCGATCGGCGCCGGCGTGCCGGAGAGTCCGTTGATCAGATCTTCGAGAATCTGGTGGAAGTCGAACGTCGCCGAGGGAATCGCGGCGACGAGTTTCGCGCGCAGATCGGCGCTGATTGCGGGATACGACCCGCGCTGATCGGGCGCCAAGAGCGCGACGCGTAGCAGACCTTTGTTCTGCGTCGTCGGCGAATAACCGTTCGAGTCCGCCGCCGTGATGCGCCCGACGGACTGCACGCCCGGCTCGCCGAGGACGATGTGCTCCATCTTCGTCGATGCGACGTCGGTTGCGCGGAGCGAGAGACCCGTCGGCATCGCGTACGCGATCTCGAACTGACCCTCATCGAGTTTCGGCAAGAAATCGCTTGGCAAGAGCGAGAGCAGCACGACCGTCACGGCCATCGTCACGCCCGCGCCGATGAAGAGCACGATGCGGTGGCCGAGCGACCAGCGCAGCAGCGGTTCGTACCGTTCCAGAATCCGGTCGATGAAGTTCGCCTTGCGTTCGCCCTCCGCGTGGCCGCGGAAGAGCGCACGCGCGATATTCGGCGCGACGAAGAGCGCGAGGCCGAGCGAGACGATCAGCGAGGCCGAGAGCGTGAACGCGAGCGCGCGGAAGAAGTAGCCCGTGACGCCCGTCAGCAGCGCGAGCGGCAGGAAGACGACGACGGTCGCGGCGGTCGAGGCCATCATCGGCCGCACGAGCTGCGACATCGCGAGGGCGATGTTCTCGCGTGCGGAGTTCTGCGGATGTTCGCGCAGCGTGCGTTCGATGTTCTCGATGACGACGATCGCGTCGTCGATGATGAGACCGACGGCGACGGCGAGCCCGCCGACGCTCATGAGATTGAGCGTCTGGCCCGCGAGTTCGAGTGCGAAGATCGCGATCGCCATCGCGACCGGGATGACGGCGGCGGCGATCGCGGTCAGCCGCAGGCTGCGCAAAAAGACGAAGATGACGGCGATCGCGATCAACGCGCCGAGCAGGATCGCATCGCGCAGCGCCGTCTGCGAGGCGACGACGAGCGTCGTCTGATTCCAGAACGGCGACACCGTGACGTCGCGCGGCAGATGCGCCCGCACGGCGGCCAGGCGTGCCTCGACGTCGGCGGCCATCTTCACCGTATCGGCGCCCGCGAGCGGATAGGCGTTGATCACGACCGCATGCGTCGCGTCGTACGAAGCGATCGTCGTCGCGGGCGCGACGCCGAGCGTCACCTTGCCGAGCGAGGAGATCGGCACGGAGACACCGTTCTTGCCGGTCGCCGCGACCGCGCCGATCGTCGCGACGTCGTGCAGCGAGGCATCGACGATGATCGCGTAGCGCTGATCGCCGCGCACGCCCGCGCCGACGGCCTGGACGGCGTTCACGTTCTGCAGCGCGCGAACGACGTCGCCCGCGGCGATGCCGTAGATCGCGAGCGCCGAGGGATCGAGCGCGACGTCGTATTCGACGGCGGGCGCGCCGCCGACCGTGACGCGGCCGAGACCCGTCGCGCCGAACAGCGCCGGCTGGATCGTGCGGACCGCCATCTGGCCGAGGACGGCCGTCGAGAGCGTCCTCGAGGTCAGCGCGTACGAGAGGATCGGTTCGTTGTTCGGATTGACGACCTCGGCGACGATGTTCGTCGCGTCGGGAATCGAGGCACGCGTCTGGCTGACGGCCTGCGAGACGAGCTGCTGATCGACCTGGGGATCGGTCGATGAACTGAACGAGATCAGCAGCTCGGCCGACCCCTGCGAAGCCGTGCCGTCGAGCCGCTGGACGTTCGGCAGCGCCTCGATTGCGAGTTCGAGCGGCTTCAACACGGCGATCCGGACGCGGTCCGGCGGCAGATCGCCTGCATCCGCGACCAGATCGATCTTCGAGAAACTCATGTTCGGGAAGATACTCTGCGGCGTCTGCAGATAGGCTCGCACACCCAGAATTGCCAGGACGGCGACGATGAAGAAGATGACTTTGTCGTTGCGGAGTGCGAAGCGGGCGAGATTCACCGAAGGCGATCCTACGCGATCATGGTTGAGAAAGCGTGGAAGACGACGGTCCGGCGAGTTCGACGATCTCGCGCTCCGGCGGCCGCGCGGGCAGCCATACCGAGAATTCACTACCCGTGCCGGGCGCGCTCTTCACCGCGACCTCGCCGCCGTGACGCCGGACCAGCGCTCGGACGATCGGCAGACCGAGGCCGCTGCCGGCCTCACCGCGCCGCGCGACGTCGCCGCGCCAGAACCGATCGAAGATACGCTCGTGATCGCGCGGATCGATGCCGATGCCGCTGTCGCGGACACGCACGACCGCGCCGCCGCGTTCCTGCGCGCACGAGACCGCGATCGCGCCCCCCGCCGGCGTGTAGTTGATCGCATTGTCGACGAGATTGCCGACGATGCGCTCGACGTCGGGCGGGCTGCCGTACGCGCGCGCGTCCGCGAGCCGTTCCGTCGCGAGCGTCAGGCCGCGATTCGCCGCGTGCTCGCAGCGCAAGTCGACGACCTCGCGCACGAGCGCCGCCACGTCGATCGCGTAGAGTTCGCGTTCGAGGGGCCGCTCGCTCCGGGCGATCAGCAGCAGATCGTCGATCGTACGGGCCATCGCACGCGCGGTCGCGTCGATCGTCTGCAGCCGCGTCCGGTGCGGCTCCGGCACGTCGTCGTCGGCGCGGAGCGAGGCGCCGGCGTTGCTGCGAATGGCGGCGAGCGGGCCGCGGAGCTCGTGCGCAGCGTCGGCCGTGAAGTCGCGCAGCGTGCGCATCGACTGCGCGATCCGCACGAGTGCTCGCGAGGCGAGGAGACGGCCGCCGAAGCCCGCGGCGACGAGGGCGATCAGGAAGCCGAAGCCGAGCGCGAGGTCGGCTCGCGAGAGACTGCGCGCACCGGCGCGACGGCCGACGAAGACGCGGACGGAGCCGTGCCCCGCCGGGGCGGTCGCCCAGCGCAAGTCGCCGGTCGTGCCCGCCGCGCTGCCGGCCGGCACGACCGGGACGAAACCTTCGCGCGCGAGCTCGCGGCCCGCCCCGTCGTACCAGACGACGCCCTCGGCACGGATGTCGGCGAGGTTCGGGCCGTCTCGATCGATGTGCTCGACGCCGCCGCTCACCTCGAAGGCCCCGCGGGCCTGCGTCGACAGCTCGCCGAGCCGGGCGACTTCGCGGGATGCGAGATCGAACCAGACCGCGAGGTGAACCGCGAGCGCGAAGATGACGAGCACGATCGCGAAGGCCGAGAGATAGGCCCGCGAGAGCCGGCGCTCGACGGCGCGCGCTTCGTCGCCGGCCCTCACGCCCGCGGCTCGGCCAGCCGGTATCCATTGCCGTAGACCGTGTCGATCGGGTCGTACGCGCAGCCGGCTTCGCGCAGCTTGCGCCGCAGGTTGGCCACGTGCGATTTGATCGATTCTTCGCCGGGATGACGCTCGAACGACGCGATCTTCTCGAGCAGCATCGTCCGCGAGAAGACGCGCAGCGGATGTCGCATGAGCGTCTCGAGCACGCCGAACTCGGTCGGCGTGAGGGCGACGGTCTCGCTGCCGACGCGCACGTACCGCGAAGACGGATCGAGCGCGAGACCGCCCATCTGGAGGATGGGTTCGCGCGTCGTCTTCTGCCGTCGGCCGAGGGCGCGCAGCCGCGCGGAGAGTTCGGCGAGCTCGAAGGGCTTGACGAGGTAGTCGTCCGCCCCGGCGTCGAGACCCAGCACTTTGTCGCTCGTGCCGTCGCGCGCCGTCACCATCATGATGAGCGCCGGCAGGCCTTCGCGCCGGAGCTCGCGGCAGATCTCGATGCCGCTGCAGCCCGGCAGCAGCACGTCGAGGACGATCGCGTCGTACATGCCCGTGCGCGCGTGCGCGAGCCCCGCGAGCCCGTCACTCGCGACGTCGACCGCATGGTATTGCCTCCGCAGGTCGTCGGCGAGGGGGGTCGCGATGCGTTCGTCGTCTTCGACGATCAGGATGCGCACGCCGCAGCTTACGGGCCGAGGCGACGAGGGTCCCGCCCGAGGAGAGCGTCGAGAAATGATGGAGCCGATCCGCGGATCGTGCGGAGGTGCCGCTGGGCGCGACGACGAGACTTCGCGTCATGCCGCTGATGCCGATCACCCCGCCCGCTCCCGTCCCGATCTATAGCGGGTTCGACTATGTCGTCGCGGATGCGGCGCACCGCCGCATCTACGCCGCCCACACGAGTAGCGAAGCGCTCACGATCGTCGATGCCGACTCCGGCAAGGTCGTCGGCCAGGTCCGCGTCGGACCGATGCACGGCATCGCGGTCGATCCCGCGACGGGACACGTCTTCACGGGCGACGGCGAGTCGGACTCGGTCTCGGAGATCGATCCCGTCACGATGAAAGTGCTCCGCTCGGCCGACGTCGACGGACACGTCGACGCGATCGCGTACGACCCCTCGAACGGCCACATCTACGCGGACGAAGACGACGGCACGCGCGTCTTCGTCGTCGACGCGAAGTCGATGAAGTCGATCGGCACCGTGACGGTGCCGGGGCACAAGCCCGAGTATCTCGCAATCGATCCCGCGACGCACGTCGTTTACCAAAATATTGCCGACATGAACGAGTTCGTCGTCATCGACGGCACGACGCTCGAGGTCACGAAGACCGTGAAGACGCCGGAGATCACCGGCAACCATCCGCTGCAATACGACCCGCAGACGAAACACGTCATCGTCGGCGGCCAGAACGGCCTCCTCTCGGCCTACGATGCACAGACGGGCAAGCTCGTCGGCACGGCCAAGGTCCAAGCGCGCATCGATCAGTGTACGCTCGAACCGTCGAGCCAACTGATCGCCTGCGCCGGCAGCGGCGAACTGACGCTCCTGCACGACGAGGCCGCGGGCGCCCCGACGATGATCGGCCGCACGGCGATCGCGAAGAGCGCGCACACGACCGCGATCGATCCGACCACGGGTCACGCGTTCGTCGTCTGGGCACAGCCCGACGGCGACTTCGTCCAGGCCTACTCGACGAAGTAGCCTACGCGACGAGGGCCTTGACGGCATACCGTAACGGATCGCAAACGGACCCACATTGGTGCAGCCCGTCACCGGATTCCAGGTAGTATCCGTCCTTTCGATCGTCGAGCCCTTACTTACTAGTGCCTCTCGTACTCGACCGATTGGACACTCCACGGCGACGGGGGTATATTGTTTCTAGATTCCAGATTCTAGGAGCCATGCGATGCCCACCACCCCGCTACGTAGAAAAGTCACGAAGGGTCGAGTCGTGCGCACCCCCGAGTGTTTCGAAGTCGGGCAGTCGGTGCATTTCGTTGCTGTTTCGCCTCGAACGTGGATCATGAGGCTCGAACCCTTCGAGGAGGCCGAGCGTCTAGCCGCCGCGCTTCCAGCCCCGCCCGCGTCACCCTGGAATGAGGCCATGACACGAGTTCGAGGCATCGCCCATGCCGCTGGTCGACGCCCCCGAACAGATGGAAATGTCGAGGATTCGACGACCTCTGATGCTGAAGCACTGGCGTTCGGAACGATTGTTGCGCCAAGAGCGTCGAGCGAGGGGCACGAGTGGCGTGGTACGATGACTCGTCCCTCTATTATGGAACTCCCAGCCGAGGTGCTGGCGCAAGGCGACATCGTCGTAGCGACGACCGGTGTCTTCGAGGAAGGCGGGAGTCCGTCTTGGCGCGTTCCCCGTTCCGGAGAATGCGTCGAGCGGCATCCCGCCGGCATGGGTCGACCTTCGACGAATCTCGACGACGGACGTGACTCTCGTCGACGTCGAGCCGATGCGTCTCGCGTCGCTGTCGTCACTCGCGCAGGCGCATCTTCAAGCGGCGCTCGCGAAACACTGGGCGTACCGCGATCTCTCCCGTTACGATGAACTGCAGCGCGCCTTTGGTCAGCGCATCACCGCCGTCGTGCCGATCTCGACCGGCAAGAAGCTGCGCGTCGGGTTCACACTCGAAGACGGCGCGCAACTCGTCTTCGACGCCTCCGATAAACCGTTGCCACCGCCGGGCGAGCCCGCCCGGCGCGCACGCCCATCCCGCAGTTAGGATACGAAATCATGCTGACCACGTACGCTCCATGGCATCAGGTCCCGACCCTTCGTCCGGACTTAATGAGCGGCGACGGCGAGTCGGACTCGGTCTCGGAGATCGATCCCGTCACGATGAAAGTGCTCCGCTCGGCCGACGTCGACGGACACGTCGACGCGATCGCGTACGACCCGAGTATCTCGCAATCGATCCCGTGACGCACGTCGTCTACCAAAATATTGCCGACATGAACGAGTTCGTCGTCATCGACGGCACGACGCTCGAGGTCACGAAGACCGTGAAGACGCCGGAGATCACCGGCAACCATCCGCTGCAATACGACCCGCAGACGAAACACGTCATCGTCGGCGGCCAGAACGGCCTCTCGGCCTACGATGCCGAGACGGGCAAGCTCGTCGGCACGGCCAAGGTCCAAGCGCGCATCGATCAGTGTACGCTCGAACCGTCGAGCCAACTGATCGCCTGCGCCGGCAGCGGCGAGCACGCGACCGCGATCGATCCGACCACGGGTCACGCGTTCGTCGTCTGGGCGCAGCCCGACGGCGACTTCGTCCAGGCCTACTCGACGAAGTAGACGACGCGGCGAAGGCCTTGACAGCATACCGCAACGGCGTTATGGTCTCCGTAACAACGTTACGGAGATGATGATGACGCTCAGTCAGGGTATGACCTACGCTCTCGCAGCCGCGCTGCTGGCACTTTCCGCCCGCGAAGCGATCGCGCCGCGTACGGCGGCTCGCGGTTACGGTGTTCCGCTTCCGGAGGGAATCGACCCAACGCCATACCTCGAGGTGAAGGCGAACCGCGACGGGGTGCTCGCCGGCTTCCTCGTCTTGGCCGCATCCGCGAGCCCTTCCGTCCGTTCAGCTGCACTGCTGATCGGAGCCATCGTTCTCGTCGCCGATGCATGGACGGTCAAGCGTCATGGCACGACGCCCGGTACCGTCGTACATCTCGGAACCGCCGCATACACGATCGTCGCGGCAGCCCTCGCCGCCTCGGGGCACTGACATGATGGCAGCAGTGCTTCTCGGACACGTGCTCGCCGCCATCGGCGTCGGTCCGATCTTTACGCTACGCTGCTCGCGGACGCACCGGCCGCATTGCGCGCCGTGCTCGTCCTGCTTCGCTTCGGCGCCGGCGCAACGCTCGTATCCGGGATCCTACTCTGGATCGTGTTCAACCCGGGTCACCCCATTTGGCTCGTTCTCTCCGTCGCGCTCTACGTGGTCGTCATCGCGACGATCGCATTCGTGCTCGAACCGGCTGCCAACCGTTCGGATGAGCCGGGGATGCGATGCCGCGTTCGTGCGGCAGGCATCGCTTCGTCGGCGCTCACGGTATGCATCGCCGCCCTCATGGTGTTGCGGCCGGTTGGATCATGACAACAAACGCGACATCAGGACAAAAAGTGCGTAGAGTCACGCGGGACCACATCGTCGAAGTGAGCCGAGCAATCGTCGAGGACGACGGCGTCGAGCAACTCACGATCCGTCGCATTGCCGAGACGATCGGCCGAACTCAACCGGCGGTCTACCAGCACTTTACCGGCAAAGACGCGATACTCGCCGCGGTGGTGACCGAAGGTTTCATCGCCCTCGTCGAGCGCCTCACGCCGGCTTCCAAAGGCGAAGCGCCGCTAACGGCGATCGCGAACGCCTACGTTCGTTTTGGACTGGAACGGCCGAGACTCTACGAGGTCATGTTCGTCGGGCCGCCCGCAATCGCGTTCGCCGCAGGCGATGCGACACCGATGCCGGCGCGAGCCGCGTTTCACATCCTCGCAGCTGCGGTAGCAGAATCGGGCCTCGAACCGGCTACAGTCGAAACGGCAACGGAAGTCGTGTGGGCGGCTCTCCACGGCCTGGTCATGCTTTCGATCACGAAGCGCCTGCGGCCGGGTCGCGTTCTGCAGCGCAGCCGACTCGAACGACTCACGACGGCGATCGGTGCGATGACGGCGCACACGTGAACCGTGCTTCGTTGATGAGTCACGGACGCGCGTTCACGTAGCGTAGTTGCCGGCACCTCCTTCGACGGTCGAACTCCGGCGAAACACCGAACGCCCGGCCTCACCCGCCGTCATGCGGATCACCGCCGCCGCCGGGATCACGGCCGACCTCATCGTGGGGCGGCTCGTGCTCTTCCTCGCCGATCGATTCCTGCCACGCCTGCGACTACCCGATATTTCGGGTGGGGTTCTGTGAGTGCGTACGAGTTTTCTGTAACGCCGAGAACTAAGATAGAGACCTCGCAGATCGCAGCCACCTTGCGCGTGTAGATCCTATCGGATATGCTGTTGCAGACTCGTTTATGAGAAATACCTCGAGAAAGCAACATTTTAGAAAGCAGCATAATCATGAACGGTATGAATGACATCGTCAAAATAATGAGCGAGTTGGCAAAAGAATATCCTAAAGGACTCATCGCCATCGGCGGCATCGCCGTCTACGTTCATGCGCTCCACTCCGAAGACGTTCCATCACAAACGACTCACGATATCGACTTTTATTTGTCGCTTGTTAATCTCTCGACAATGAGAGATGTAGAAGAAATCGTTAAGAACGACAGGCTGAAGAAGAGTCAGATCACACGCAACGGTTTCGAGATCGATATCTACATAGAGCATCAACACAACCTTGCTCTAGACTTTGAAACCGTCTCCAGATACTCAGAAATGTTATCTGGCATTACCGTTGCGGCCAAAGAACATCTTTTGATACTAAAGACTGACGCTGCCATAAATCGTTCCGGATCGGGAAAAGGCGTCAAAGACCTCAAAGACCTCGCATCGATTGTACTCATGACGAAATGTCCGAAGTCTGATTTGTTAAAGAACAACCTTGATGCAAAAAGGCTATCTGTTTTAGAAAATCTTGCGACTAGAAATAATATTTTTGAGGAAATTACCGGTGGCAACGTTCATCAAGCGTCAAAGATACGCGGTGAATATACGAAAAATCTTAAGGCGATTACAAAATCTCTCGAAGATAAGCGCGGCAGAGGACGATAAAACTGTGTATCCCAACTTTAATATCAGCCCACCGGATATACGTCGAGAGCCGTTTTGCGACAAGACGTATGAGATTGAAGATTTGTGCAAAACAGCGAGGATCGACTATCGTTATAGCGGTGGAATTCACCCCCTTATTGGTATCGTAGATAAAGGTGGGCATCAACGGGCAATCGATCACAACAACCGAAAAGTGCTCCTCGTCGATGAGTCCAAAGTCCCAATAGAAACAGAGAGATCTTCGCGTGCTCTGCGGATTCTGGAAGTATTGGCACATGGATTTCATAATTACGTTGCAAGAGAATGTGTACGCGGAATGTTCATTATCAAATAATTTTTTCAAAATCCATTCTGATTAGCAGTCGGCAATCAGGATGGAGAGTTTTGAAATGATCATCGATCCAAAAGAAGACAGGATCTCGCATATCAATGTGTATTCGAAAAGCACGACCGAACTCGGCCGCAAGCTCACGAACTTCGCAAGGATGACGACCCCGACGGCGAACGATGGGGGTCTTCGCATCCGTCGAAGCGTACTGGCACTGGCTCGGGGTCGCAGAAAATCCGAAACGCGAAACTACGGCACACCTACGGCTTTCGCGCAAAGGAACTCGGCCGTGAACTCGGCGCTCCGGACTGGCAAGACGGCGAGGATTTTCGAGCAGCCATCTGCGCCACAATCGAGAGTAAGATTCGCGCCAACCCGGATCTGCGCAGTGCGCTCGCATCTTCGACCTTACCGCTGGAGCACTACGATGTGGTGTTCGGGCAAGCGACGTTGTTCCGGGGTATGGGGTGGTCATGTGAGACCGTGCGGTGGCTTCCGCGACCCATGAAGCGCTCGCGACGTGGGCGATGACGGACTCGAACCGCCGACCAACTCCTTGTAAGGGAGCCGCTCTCCCAACTGAGCTAATCGCCCGTCGCGTCGCGCTCGCACGCCATTCGCGCACCGGTCGCACGCGCCTTCGCGGGTGTGCGGCGTCACAGGTCACCCGGAAGGCCCTCCGTGGCTTCTGCGGCCGCCGTTTTCCGACGAAGATCCTCAAGAGATGCAGTCGCACGAGACGCCGGGCACCGCGCGCCCTTCACGAAACACGAACGGCGACGCCTCCGCAGTGGCCCGGCCGCTCGCCGTCGCACAGATCGCGCTCCTCGCGACCCTCGCGTTCGTCCACGTCCCGCTCCTGACGCGCGGCGCCTTCGTCGCGCTCGCCGCCTCGTGCGTCGTCGCGCTCTTCCTCGCGCGCACGGGCGCGGCGCGGCGCGGCTCCTCCGCCACCGCGCTCCCGGCGCTCGACGACGGCGCGAGCGACCTCCGCGCGGTCTTCGAGCAGAACCCCGACGCGATCATGCTCTACCGGCTCGACGGCATCATCGAGCGTCGCAACGACGCCGCACGCGCGCTGCTCGAGGACCGCGACGAGCGCTTCGCGGGCCAGCACTTCACGGCGCACGTCCACGCCGATTCGCACGACGACGTGAAGGACGCGTTCCGCGCGGCCGTGCGCGGTGAGACGCGCCATGTCGAGAGCCTCTACCGGCGAGCGGACGGCGGCACGATCGAAGTCGCGACGAACTTCTTTCCGAACATCGTCGCTCAGGCGATCGTCGGCGTCTACGGCATCGCAACGAACGTCGATGAGCTCAAGAAAGCCCAACTCGACGGAGCCCTGCACCGCCGTAGGCTGGAGCAACTGTACCGCGTCGCGGCTTCGAGCGAGCGTTCCTGGCGCGAGCGCGTCGAGGACGCGCTCGACCTCGGCCGTCGGTCGATGGGCTTCGACTTCGGCTTCGTGCTGGAAGTGCTGGACGGCGCGAGCACGGTCGTCGCCGGCGTCGGCGGCTCCTCGGCGTTCGTCTACACGGCGACGCCGGTCGAAGCCGTCTTGATCAAACGCGCGCTCGCGACGAACGACCTGGCCTGCGTGATGGATGTCGGCTCCTCGGTGATCGACGGGGCGACGAAAGCGCTCGCCCTCAGCGGAGCGTTCGCGACCATGCCCGTGACGGTCGAGGGCCGCTGCTTCGGCGCGATCGGTTTCACGAGCGCGACGGCGCGTCCGCCGCTCGCGGCCTCGGATCGCAATTTCGTCAAGCTGATCGGTGCGCTCGTCTCGTCGTCGATCGAGAACGGCCGCCAGCGCGCCCGGCTCGACGAACTCGCCTTCAACGACTCGCTGACGGGTCTGCCGAACCGCGCGTCGCTCGAGACGCGACTCCAGACGGCCGTCGAGGTGGCCGCGCTTCACGAGAGCCGGTTCGCCGTCCACTTCCTCGATCTCGACGGCTTCAAAGCGGTCAACGACTCGCTCGGTCATGCCATCGGCGACGAATTGCTACGGGTCATCGCACGCCGCATGCGGGCGACCCTGCGCGAAGGCGATCTGCTCGCGCGCATCGGCGGCGACGAGTTCGTCGTCGTGCAAGGTGATCTCGATTCGGATGCGGGCGCGACGGCACTCGCGGCGCGGCTGGTCGCTACGATCGCCGAGCCGATCGCATGCGGCGGTTCGACCTGCGTCGTCGGCGCGAGCATCGGCATCGCGATGTATCCGGAGCACGCGGGCGATGCCTCCTCGCTGCTCCGGGGCGCGGACGCCGCGCTCTACGTCGCGAAGCGAAGCGGCCGTAACCGCGTCGTCATCGCGACGCCGCATGACTCGTATACCGCCGCAGGAGCCGTCGCATAGCGGTCGCGTAGCAGAGATGTCGATGCACGCTCTCGCGCGGACCGCCTTCCGTCTGACCGCGCTCGTCGGCGCGACCGGCCTCTGCGCGGCCCCGGGCCCAGCGTCGGCCGCGACGGATCCCGCGTGGTTACGCCTCGCGCCCGGGACCGTCGCTCTCGTCGACGTCGCGCCGTGGACGACGCGCCGGCTCGCAGCGGCCCTGACCGCCGACGAAGACAGCGCGGCCGACATGGCCGAGAACGAGACGCAGGCCCCGGACGACGCGATCGCACGGCCGCCGGGCTTCGCCGTGCGCGTCCAGCGCCTGCTCGACCGCGGCGTCGTGCAGGTGACGGGCGCGACCGACGCCGGTCCGCCGCTCGCATTCACCCTCGCCGAGCGTCTGCAGCCGCGCGTGCCGGCGGGGACGCCGCTCGTCGTCGCCGGCGGCTTCGCCGGCTTCGCGTTCCTCTACCCGACGCTCGGCGCCGCCCAGGACAAGGCGCTGCAACTCGAGACCGGCACGCACGTCGTCGCCGGGGCGACCGCCGTCGGCGGCGTCCGCGGCGAGACGATCGACTTCATCCGCGTGAACGTCCGCATCGCGAGCGGCCCGCTGCGCGGGAAGACCGGCTGGGTCGCCGTCGGCTACACGGGTCTGCCACACGGCCCCGGCTACGGCTCGACGCCGGCCGAACGCGGCTGCCGCTGCCGCATCCTCGAATTTCGCTAGGGGACTCAGCGGAGCGACGGCATGCGTTTCCGCTACGTTACGGTGCAGAGCGCCGAGATGCGCTCGAGCGACTCTTCGCTCTCGAGATGCAGGACCGCGTCCACGAGTCGTTCCCCATGATTTCGTACGGAAAGAGTTCGAGCGGCGAATCGACTTCCATGAGGTGATAGACGGAGAATCGGCTACGATCGACCCGGCCGATAAAAATCGGATCGGATACCACCGACAAATATGGTCCAATACCCGACGATGGCCGCGCCCTCGAGCTTCACCTGATAGCTCGTTGACGGGACGAAGGTGCTTCCCCGCACGCGGACGCTGCGTTCCGTCAGCTGCTCGTACGACGACGACGTGAGGTCGAGCACGCCACCGGGCCCCGGCAGGAGGTCGGGTCGCGTCTTCTCATAAAGCGTATGAGCGGCGACGTGAGCGTCGTGCAGCGCTCTTTCGGATTCATCGGTTCGAGATCGAAACTGCCCTCTCGCACCGACGCGAGGATCACGCTGCCCTTCGGTTCGGCGCAGGCACCCCCGCACTCCATGATCTTCCCCATGTGCCAGTAGACGCCGGGGTCGATGCCGCGGCGCATACACAGAGCCGCGCACGGCGCCGGGTCGTAGGCGCGGCCGGCGACGATCACATCGATGTCGGGGTGTTGCTGTAATATAGCAAGAAATGGTTCGGCACCCATCTGCGCGACGATATGCGTCGACGCTTCGATGTCGTTCTCGTTGAGCGGCGATGCCGACGCACACGGCACGATGCGGTCGTCATGAAATCGCTGCCGGACGACGGATTTCGAGACCTCCGCATAGATGGCCGCGACCTCGAGTCGATAGCCTTCCTCGGGCGAGATCTTCCGGATGACGTCGATCGTCGCATCGACATGCGCGTCGATGCCGGGACCGCCCGCAGAGCCCCGGCGTGCCGTCCGAATCGGGCTTCAGACCGGCTTGAAGAACGGTTGAGTCGCGAACTTGTCGCGCAGGAAGGCGCCGTTCTCGACGAGCGCGCGGCCGTCGTTCGCGATCAGGTTGCGGGCGATCTCTTTCATCTTGCCGTCGAGGATCGCGAGTTGCTCGACGAGCAATTGCTTTGCCGTCTTGCCGTCTTGGATCGGTTGCAGGTTGCGAAAGGCGGGCGGCAGCGCGAGATAGCGCTGCAGCGTCTCCGGGAGATAGCTCCGCGCCGTCTCCGTGATCGTGTAGCGGTCTTGATCCGCGACGCCGCTCTGCTTTGCGAGCAGCGGAAAGATGCCGTCGAGCGACTGCAGGATGCCGTCGACGAGCGGCACGACGTCGGCCGGCAAATTCTTGCGAACGCGAGCGACGTAGCGGCGCAGGCCCGCTTGCAGGTCGGCCGGGTCGAGGGCGGCGGCGGCGTCCTCCGCGCTCGGGATGCCGCCGGGTGTCGCGAGCGCGCCGATGCCGTAGGCCCCCGCGACGATCGCGGGCCAGAAATCGTGGATGGCGCCCGTGAAGAACGCCGCGAGCGCACCGAGGCCGAGCAGCGAGCCCGCGATGTTCTTGTTACTGTAGAGATAGAGGACCGCGCGCGAGGGCGTCATTGATACCCGCGGATCTCCTTGAAGACGTCGGTGAGCGCCTGCGTCTTCGCGTCGAAGACCCGGCCGCCCGTCAGCGTCGCGAGCGACTCGAGTTGCCGTTTGTCACCCTCGCCGAAGAGGATCGGAAAGATCTTCAACCGGTCGGCCGCCGGCAACGCGTCGTAGTACCGCTCGAAGCCCGCCTGGTCGACACCCTGATTGTTCTCGCCATCCGTCATCAGCACGATCGAGTCGTAGTGCGGGCTCTCGTTCGTGCGCGCGCGGACGGCGTCGCGGATCGCCTCTTCGAGGGCGCTGTAGATCGCGGTCTGACCGCCGGCCGAGAGGTTGCCGGCGTAGGTCTTGACCGCACCGAGCGTGGCGGCATCGGTCGCGGAATGCATCGTCAGGTCGACCGGCGGCGTGACGCTGTCGCTGAACGAGATCAGCGTGATGTGTTCGCGATTTTCGAACCGCGCGAAGCGCCCGGTGAGGGAGTCGTCGGAGCCGGCGAGCACGCCGAGGGCGCCCTTCACGCCGTCGAGCCGGTCGCCTTCCATCGAGCCGCTCGTGTCGAGCACGTAGAACGAGTGCGGCGGGACGCGGTTCTGGTTGAGATAGCGGCCGAGGATCGCGTCGACGGTGGCGAGCGAACTCGGGAAGGCGATCTCGTTCACGGTCTGCGTCGGAAACTCGCTCGCGAGCTTCACCTGCGGACTCACGGGCCGGCGATCCGTCTTCTCCATCACGAGCCGCTGGAATTCGTCGCCCTTCAAATAAGCCACGAGTTTGTCATAGAGCGGCCGCTTCGCGTCATCCAGCAAGATCAGCGGATAATCCGCCGTGACGATGCCCTCCGAAGGGTAGAGCAGCGTCAGCGGCTCGTGCAGCCGGCCGCTCTTGCCGAGCGCGAGCAGACTCGATTCGTAGTTCACGACGCCGTCGAGCCGGTCCTGATCGTGGACGTACGCGTCGAGCAGCCAGCCCGAACTGCCGGCGGTCAGTTTTTGTCCGCGGTAGAGCGCGTCGAGCTTGCGCGAGTCGACGTCCTTCGCGCGCAGGGCGTCGGGCGTTCCGGCGAGCGCCGAGGCGACCGCGATCGCGGCCGAGAAGCCGCTGTTGGAACTCGTCGGATTCGTCATGGCGAAGCGAAACGACCCGTCGCCGGCGCGCTCCGCGATCTGCTTCCACGACACGCCGTGCGTCCAGCCGAGCTTGCTTGCGACCGAACGCTTCACGCCGATGACGACCGGTGAGAGCATGATGCGTTCTTGCGCTTTGATGCGGTGCTGCGTATCGCCCAGCACGAAGTAGCGGTCGTTCGCGAACCACGCGCCGTCGAAGGGCTCGCCGTGCTCGATGCGGTCGATGCCCGCGAGCGTTCCGCTGTACTCGAAGACCAGCCGCACGCCGCTCTTCTGATGAATCTGGTCGAGATACGGCTCGAGATCCTTGAGTTCGGAGCCGACGAGCACGTGCAGGGTGTCGGGCCCGCTCGCCGCCGGCGAACCGGCGCCGCTCGGCGTGTCGCCGCTCCCGCCTCCGCCGCAGGCCGCGAGGCCGAGCGCAACGACGGCCGCGAGCAACGCCCGAAGGACGCGCGGCGCGTGCCTCACGTGCCGGGCAGGAGGCGTACGGAGGCGTCGCCGGCGGCCGCCGGATCGAGGTGGGTCAGGGCATCGGTCGCGGTCGACGCCCGCGTCTTGTCGAGATACGTCTTCGCCTTCGCGACCTCGGTCGTGAGCGCGTCGACCGTCTGCGACATGCTATCGAGCGCTTTGACCTTGTAGTCGGCGACCGCGTCCATCGTCGCGTAGACGTTATCGAAGGCGCGCTGGAGCTGCTTGATGTCGATCGTCGAGCCGGCCGCCTGCGCGTAGACCTTGTCCGTCTGCGTCTTCAGCATCTGCGAGGTCGACTCGATGATGTTGCCCGTCGTCGTGTTGAGCGCGGTGATCTGATCCAGCACGAGCTTTTCGTTCGCGAGCGCCTGCGCGACGATCACGGCCGTGCGTAACGCCGAGATCGTCGTCGTCGTCGCGCGCTCGACGCCTTTGATCAATTCGACGTTATTCTTTTTGATCAGATCGAGCGCGAGATAGCCCTGGACGTTGACGGCCGTCTGCGTCAGCAGATCCTGCACTTTCTGCCGCGTGTAGAACAGGACGTCTTCCTTGAGCACCTTCGCGCGCGCGGGATCCGCCGTCTCGATGCCGGCGATCTTCGCCGTCAGCGACGCGTCGATCTGTTTGCCGAGATAGACGTACTGCTCGAGCCGCTGCATCAGCGTCCACATGCGGCCCTTCTCCTGCTCGATTGCGACGTTGTCGCGCTCCAGTTCGTCCTTGCCATGATAGAGCGATTGGACGATCGCATTGAGATGCGACTGCGAGCTGCGATAGCCGTCGAAATAGGCAACGAGTTTGCTACCCGCCGGAATGAGCCCGAGCCACTTGCGCGGCGCGAACAGGTCGCCTTGTTTCGAGGGATCGAGCTTCTCGACCGTCTGACGGAGATCGAGCAGGCCCTTCGAGATCGGGGAGGCCGGATCGAAGAGGCCGTCCTTCATCGCGTTGACGGGGCGGTCGAGCAGACGATTCGACACGGCGGCTGCGGCCTGCACGTCCGCGTCGCCGAGTTTGACGACCGCGTCGACCCGCGATTTGAAGCCGTCGGCATGGATGTCGAGCGACGTCACCTGCTCGACGAAGTCCGCGATCTGCGCGTCGAGCTTCGCCTTCTCGGTCGCGGGGATCGGAACGGCGGCCGCGACCTGCGCCGGCGCGACGGCGGTCACGGGGTCGGGCGCCGTCAGCGTGAGGCCCTCGGGCGCTCGAGTCGCGGGGGCGGTCGGATCGATCGTGCTCATCGGCTTCTTCTCCTACGCCGCGTTGAAGGCGGCTTCGATGCGTTTGATCATCGACTCGATGATCTCGTAACTCGGCGGGTCGACGACGTCGATCAGGGTCGCGGGCGCGCGCACGCCGTTCTTCGACCAATAGCTCTGCGCGAAGGCGCCGTCCGCCGTGCGCAGACCGTGCTGCGCGGCGAGATGCTGCAGATCGCCGTCGCTCTCGAGCAGCTGCCCGAGCTTCGCGCCCGCGGGCGTGAGCGGAACGAGCACGTGCTTCGTGTAGATCGTCGGTTTCGGATAGAGCAAGATCATGTTCGACTGCTTGGCCTCCGGATGCTGCAGTTCGTACTCGATGAACTGCGCTTCGTACACCATGACGAGCGGCGACTTGCCCATGCCGATCGTCGTGTAATCCTCGAACGGTCCGGCGGAGCTCGACTCCTGATAGCCCTGCCGCAGAAAGAGCTGGGCGACCGTCGGTGCGATCTTCGCGACCTGCGACTCGTTCTGGACGACGTCGTCGCCGTTGAGCAGATAGCTCGCGAGCGAGAGATACATCGCCGCCGAGTTCGACTTCCGCACGTCCGTCGAAGAGATCAGCACGGATTTCGAGACGGCGTACGCGTCGTGGCCCTTGAGGTCGGTCCAGCGCTCGTGCGCGGCCATTGCTTCGACGAGTCGCTTCATGTCGACGATGTAGTAGTCGGCACCGTCGCGGCGGACGACGCCGTTCGCGATGAGGATGCTCGCGATCGGTTTCCACGACGCGACCGCCATCGGCGTGTAGAACGGCGAGAACGACTGGCCGATGTGCCGGTCGCTCATGATCTTCTTCGCGGCCGGAACGCCGGCCGGAAAGAGGAAGTCGTCGCCCGTGACGTCGGTCCGCGTCGCCATCTCGCGCGAGCCGGAGGTCTGCGCCTGGACCTCGAGACCGTCTTTGCGCAAGACCGCGACGACCGCGGGGTCGGCGAAGAAGTCGGCCTTCTCGGAGCCGATCAAGCCGCGCACCGTCACGATCGCCGCGGCCTGACTCGCTCGCTGCTGCGCGCCGCGCTGCTGCGTGAACGAGACGACGATCGCAAACACGACGCCGACGACGAGCGCGACGAGCAAGAGGGGAGCGACGATCCGTTGGGCTTTCACGCGGGACGGGACCTCGATTCGAGCGATGCCGGACGGTACCGTGCTCGGATGCCGGAGTTGCGGGCGGGCATCACCTCATCCCGCTTCGCCGCCGATACGACCTGAAGATGGATGCCGACCACAGGTTCGCCGGATGGGAGTTCGCATCGCCCCCGTCCGTCCCGTCGAGCGAGAGCGTCCGCGGACGCTTCGGGTACGTCGACGGGCTGCGCGGCCTCGCGATCGTCGCGGTCGTGCTCTACGAACTCCGCCATCACGGCATCGTCGTCGCGAGCGGATCGCTCGGCCGTCTCTTCGAGGAGGGGAGCCGCGGCGTCGATCTGTTCTTCGTCATCTCCGGTTTCGCACTCGCCCTCCCGGTGCTCACGGTCCTCCGGACCGAAGGGCGCGCCGGGCTCGATCTCCCGCGCTATGCCGTCCGGCGCCTCGTTCGGATCGTCCCGGCGGCCTGGGTCGCGATCGCCGCGCTCGTACTCGCGCCCGCGGTCGTCTCGGCGCTCCACCATTCGACGCTGCACGCGGTGCTCGGCGCTCTGACGCCGCCGGGCGCGATCCTCCGGCAACTGCTCTTTCTCGAACGGCCCCGCGCGGCGCCGGACGCGTTCTGGGTCGTCGCGGTCGCGCTGCGCTGGTATCTCGTCTTTCCCGCGTTGCTGCTGCTGTGGACGCGGCGGCGGCGAGCCTTCCTCGGCCTCGGTGCCGCCGTCGTGCTGCTCGACCCGTGGACGCGGCTGCACGGCTTCGGGCTCGGCGAACTGCCGGCGTGCATGCTCGGCATCGTCGCGGCCGACTGGCGCGTGCGCCAGGCCGGCTTCGCCAGATGGGGCCTCTTTCTCGCGGTCGCCTGCGGCATCGCCGGTTTCGCGCTCGAGACGATCCTGCACGGACCGCTTTTCGCCTCCGCGCCGTTTCCCGCGGACAACCTCGGCTGGCAAGCAGCGGCCTTCTTCCTGCTCGCCGGCGCCGGCTCCCTCGAGCGGGGACGCCAGATCCTCGAGCCGGCCGCGCTCGTCGCGACGGGCTCGGCCTCGTTCGCCGTCGCCCTCGTCGTCGAGGGAGTCGCCGGGTCGATGCGGCCGGTCCTGCACGCCTTGCACGGGTCGACCATCCGCATCAGCAGCGCCTTCATGCCGGGCCGGCCGGTCGCAGACGCCCTCGATCTGCTCGTCACCGGGCTCGCCGTCTCGGCCGCGGGGTTCGCGCTCTACCGCGGGGTCGATCGCGCGGTTACCGAGCGCGGGCCTCGCCTGCGGATCGCCGACCACGCCCGTCCGTTCTTCCGATCGATCCGCGCGTTCACTCGTACGTCCGGCGTCCTCGTCCTCGGCCGCGCCACGGGAGAGCCGCGGTACGCATCCGGGACGCTCCCGGCGGGGGCGTCGTACGCGCCGCCGCCGCGCGGAGACGACGGCGACCTCACCGCTGGGCGGCCGCCGCCGGCGTCGATCGATGCGGACGAAGCCCTGATCGCGGCCAAGCGACGGCTCGGTGAACGCAGTGCGGCGCTACTCGCCGATGCCGAGTACGAAGCGAATCGCGCGCGCGGCGCCCAGGCGACGCCGGTCCCCTTCCCGTACGATGTCGTTCCGCCCGGGCTCGTCCTGCCGGAGGCGAGCGCGTCCTCGTCGGGCGGAGCGCGCGATATCTGGATGAAGCCGCGTGCGGCGGCGGAGGCGCCCGCGGGAGCCGAGCAACGACCGTCGACGTCGCCGCCGCCCGCTCAGAAGGTCGTCGACGCCGAGACCCCCGTCGCGCCGTTCCGGCTCATGCCGAAGCCGGAGGTTCGGCCCGCCGGCGCGGCGATTCGCTTCAAGGTCGGCGGCACGCCCGGCCTGCGCTCGGGGAACGCCGAAGGCGAGTCCGGTGACCGCGACGTTTGACCCGGACTCCCCGCTGCAGAGCATCGCCGCGCTCGAACAGACCCTCGTCGAGAACGACGCCGCGATCAAACGTGCCGGTGTCGAGATCGAGCGTATCGAGACGGAGAGCCGCGCCGCTCGCGGACGGGTCGAGCTCTCGCTCGCGGCACTCCCCGCCGTGCAGAAGCGCATCGGGCGAGCCCAAGCGGCGCAGGAACAGGCCGTGCGCGAGCGCGTCGATCTCGAACGGCGCTACACCGATCTGCTGGAACGCGAGTCGATCGCGCGGTCGCGCTTCGAACAGGCGGAGCAACGCGTCGAGGCCTACCGCGCCGTCGAAGCCTTCGCCCGCGGTTCGCGCGGCGCATCCGAGACGAGCGGCGATGCGGAGCGCGCGGCGCGCGAACGGGACGCGGAAGACCGGGCCGGACGCGAACGCGAAGCGGCGGAGACGCGCGTCGCCGAACTCCGCTCGATCTCCGCGAGCGTCTCGCACGAACGCGCCGACGTCGAGCACCACGTGTTCGCCGAACGCGCGGTCGAGGACGGCGTCTCGAACGACCGCGAGGGTGCCGAATTCGAGCGGATGAGCCACGAAGGCGAGATCGCGCGCGCCAAGACGGCCGTCGCGACGTTCGAGGCCGACGTCGCGGAGCGCCGGCTCGAGGTCGAGCGTCTCGAAGGCGACCGCACGGCGCTTCGCGACCGGCTACAGACGGCCAGGCGGCGACTCGAACAAGAGGCCTCGTCGCGTATCGACGCCCTCCGCACGGCGGAAGAGCGCAAGCGGCTCGAACGCCTCGAGGCCGAGCGCGTCGTCGCCGTACTGCGTGCCGAGGAGGAGGGGCTCGCCTTCGAACGGGCCGCACTCGAGCGCGCGGAGCGCGACCGCGTCGAACGCAAACGCATGCTGGAGCGACGCGAGGCCTACGACCGCGCCCTCGACGAGCGCATCGCCCGCAAGCAACGGGAGCAGCAGGTCGAGCCCGGCGCCGAAACGGGGGCCGCCTCCGACGCCGGGACGGAGGCCGAGACGGAAGCCGAGATCACGACGATCTCGCCGCTCCCCGAAGCGCCGAGCTCGCGGATTTTCGCCGTTCCCCAAGCCGGCTACCGGCCGCCCGAGAAGCCCGCGCCGCTCGCATCGCCGCGTCCGGCCGCTGGCGACGAGAGCATGCGCGGCCTCTTCGGTCGGCTCGGGCGACGCCGCCGCGAACCGGACACGGCGGAGCCGCCGATCGACGTCGCGAGCCGAATCGCGCGCGACTTCGGTCTTCTCGGCGAGCGAGCCCCGGCGGGCGACGCCGACCGGGCGGGCGACGAGACGCCGCCGCCCTGATCTAGGCGACGAAGAGCTCGCGAATCTCCGCCGCGAGCGCCTCGGCGCTGAACGGCTTGAGCAGAAACGCCTGAGCCCCGAGGCGAATCGCTTCGACCGCGGTCGGGCGATCCTTCAGCGCGCTGACGACGAGGATCCGCGCCGCGGGCCGGATCCGCAGCAGTTGCGCGATGCAGGCGAGCCCGTCCATCTCGGGCATCGAGAGGTCCATCGTGACGGCGTCCGGGTCGAAATCGCGGGCGATCTCGAGCGCCTCGATCCCGTTCGAGGCCGTCTGCAGCAGGTCGTCCGGTCCGATGACGCTGCGTTCGATCGTGCGCCGCATCACGTCCGAGTCGTCGACGACGAGCAGCTTCACGCGGAGACGACGTTCGCGGTCGGAACGGCGAAGATGAACTCGCAGAACGTCCCGGCCTCGGAGTTCATCGCGATCTCGCCGCCGGCTTCGTCGACGATACGCTTCTTCACGACGTTCATGCCCATGCCGCGACCCGCGTCGCCCGAGAGGGTCGCGGTCGAGAAGCCGGGCGAAAAGATGAAGCCGGCGATCTCGGAGTCGTCGATTGCGGCCGCGGCGCCGGCCTCGACGAGTCCGAGGCTGACGGCTCGCGCGCGAATCGCCCCGGCGTCGAGTCCGCGCCCGTCGTCGCGGTACGTGAAACCGAACGAGCCTGGCGCCTGGGGCTGGACCGGATGGATCGCGATCGTCGCGACGCGCGGTTTCCCGAGCGATTCGCGGATCGCGGCCGGTTCGATGCCGTGGGAGACGCTATTGCGGGTCAGTTGGATGAGGACGTCGCGCAGGATCGTCCGCAGGCCCGTCGGCAGGTCGCGAGAGTCGAATCCTTCCGCATCGATGCGAACCTCTTTCTGCTGCCGAGCCGCGAGCTGCTTTGCGAGCGACGAGACGCTCGTCACGAGGTCGTCGCCCGACTGCGCCTCGATCGCGGCGCTCCGTTGCAGCCCGGCGAGTTTGACGCGCAGCATCTGCAGGTCGTCGATATCGGCACGCAAATCGGACTGCTCGATGACGAGTGACAAGAAATCTTCGCCGCCGAGCGCGGGGCGATTGCGCAGGTCGACGATCTTCGCTTCGTACGCGCCGGCCTTGCGCTCGAAGTGATTCAGACGCAGCAGCGTCGCGTTCCCCTTGATGTTGTGGATCGCGCGCATGACGCCGTCGAGCCGTTGCTGCAAGAGTGCCGTCTGACCGAAACCGGCCCCGGCAAAATCTTGCGCTCGGAGCGCTTCGTCCGCTTCGTGCAGCTGCTCCTTCGCAACCGCGACGAAATCGTCGAGGGCGGCCGCCGGCGCGTGCAGGATGCCGATCAGGAGTTCGAACTGTTTGAGATTTTGCTTCTCCGACTCGCGCAGGGTCCGCTCGCGCAGGACGCGCTCCGTGACGTCGTCGATCGTCACGAGGGCACGCGCGATCGTCCCCGCTTCGACGATCCGCCGGAACGCGAACGACAGGTACGTCACCGCTCGATCGGAGCCCGAACCGACGTGGACTTCGACCTCTTCGAGCGGGTTGACGCTCACGACCGTCCGCTCTTTTTTCGAACCGTCGAAGAGCAGGCTGAGATAGTCGCGCGAGGCGCGGAAGAGGCGGTCCGCGAGCAGACGCTGCAGGACGTTGAGGAAGTTCTCACCGAGCAGCTTGCCGGCGAAGAGGGTCGATTCGAGATCGCCCATATAGCTACTTTGAATGAGCAGCGATTTGTCGATGACGAGCAGATTCGTCGGCACGGCGCGCACGATCGTGTCGGTCTCGCGGCGTTCGGCCTCGGCGTCCGCGAGCCGGTGACGCAGGCCGACTTCGGCGCGCTCTTTGCCGTCGAGTTCGTTCTCGAGCCGCTTGCGTTCCGCGAACAGCCGGATCGCGGTCGCACCGGCCGCCGTGACGACTCCGAAGAGGCCGGCCGCGACGACGAGCGCGTACCGCGAGCCGTCGGCGAAGGCGGACCGCGCGTCGTAGGCCAGCATCGCGTAGGCGATCGCGAAGACGCCGGCGCCGATCGTCGTCAGACCGACGACGATCATTCGCGGGTCGCGCTGCGGCTTCGGAGGCGGGCTGGTCGGATCTTCCATAACGATGACGGAGAGTTCGCCGCACGCTCGCCCGCGTCCGTTCGGGCGGTCAGGTCCAGTACAGCAGGCGCGCCGCCGGCAGATGCGCCGCGAGCGATGCCTCGATCGCCCGTCGCATCGCGCGCATCGGCTCCGTCCGGTAGACGTACTTCAGCGACCCGAACTTCGTGCGTTTCTGCGAGCGCGCGGCCTCGTCCATCTCGAGCGTCGTCGACGGGTACCATGACAGGAGCACGTCTTTCGAGCCCGGGGTGAAGCGGTGCGTGATGCATTCGATCGTCAGATCCGTCTCCGAGACGCCCGCGAGCGCTCGCGCGACCGCGGCGATCAAGTCGTCGTAGGCGCGTTCCCACTCCGGAATCGGCATGATCGGGGCGATCGTCAGCCCGACCGGATAGCCTGATCGTGCCACGCGGCCGAGGGCGCGGATGCGCTCGTCGAGCGACGCCGTGCCGCCTTCGAAGCGGCGCGTGATCTCGCGAGCGCGCCTCGAACGTCGTGCCTTCGTTCGCGCGGCGCGCCGATGCGGACGTGATGGTGCCGCGACCGGCGAAGTCGCGCAGCCCCTCGAGGATCTCCGGCAGATTGGCAAAGACGCGCGTGACCGGGGGACCGCCGAGCGAACCGGCGAGATAGCAATACTGGCAGTGCGCCGGGCACCCTTCGGCGAGATGGAATTGGAAGTCGGCGCTCGGCGGAATCGGCTGCAGCTTGCGCGCCCGGGCGGCGAGACCACGACGGCGAGCGTGGACTTCGTGCGGACGTACGTGGCGCGGGCGTCCTCGCCGCGCAGTCCCGTCAGGCGGTTCGCACCGAGCCGTTCGATCGGGATGCCGAGCGCCTCCGCGCGAGCGACGATCGCGCGACCGTGCTCCCACGTCAGCGCCGCCGGCGTCACGAGCAGGCGCTTCGGCATCCAGCGTTTCGGCGCGGAGGCGGGCGCGAACGCCTCGACCTCGGCGTCGTCTTCCCGCAGGCCGCCGAGGGAGTCGGGATAGAGATGCGGTGCGGCCGGCAGTTCGGTCTGCGGCGTGGCGGCTAGGTCGCGGCGGGCTGCGTGTAGAGGGACGGAAAGCGCTTGCGCAGGGCCTCGACGCGCGGCTCGTCGACCTCGACGATGTACGGATCGCTCGGATTGCGCAGCGCGAAGTGCTGGTGATCGGCTTCGGCCGGATAGAACGCGACGAGCGGGACGAGCGTCGTCACGACGGGAGCCGCGAACGTCTTCTTCGTTCGCAGTTCGGCGAGGTAGCTCAGCGCCATCCGGCGCTGCGCATCGGTCGCGTAGAAGATGCTGGAACGGTACTGCGGACCGTCATCCGGGGCTTGGCGATCGAGCTGCGTCGGATCGTGCGCGACCGAGAAATAGACGGCGAGTAAGGTGCCGTAGCCGACGACGCTCGGGTCGTAGCTGATCTTGACGGCCTCCGCATGACCCGTGAGACCGGTCGAGACCATCTCGTAGTGCGCCGTCGACGCCGCTCCGCCGCTGTAGCCGGCCGTGACGGAGCGCACGCCTTTGAGGTGCTCGAAGATCGTCTCCATGCCCCAAAAGCAGCCGCCTGCGAGGACGGCCGTCTGCGAGCCGCGTTCCGCCGGAATCCGCGCCATTGCGAGTGCGGGAAAGCGCTGCGGTACGACGGCGCCGTCGGCCCGCGCGAACGGCACGTGCAGCACGACGGCGCCGAGCGAAAGGGCCGCAAGCGACGCCAGCACGGTGCGGCGGAGGACGTTGGGACGCAGAGCAGCCATGACCGAATGGTAGCACGCCGGGCTCCGCGGCGAAGGTGAGCTGCCCGACGGTGGCGCCGATGGTTTATCGAACGCATGTTCGGGTACGATCCGAAGCGTGGACGAACTTCGCAAAGATCCGATGATGACCTACCTGCTCGATGCGACGCTTCGCGGCGAAGATATCGGCCACTATGGCCGGCTCGTCGTCGTCATGGTCGGCCGGCACTTTCTCGATCGCGAAGCGCTCGTCTCGGCGATCGCGCATGGCGAGTGCGACGCGCCCGCCGCACGCGCGCTGATCGACCAAGTCGAGCTGGCCGATTACTCGCCGCCGAAGCGCGCGAAGACCTCGACTACGCGAAACGTCAGGAGTTCCCGCTCCTTCCCGACGCGAGCGATCCGGATGCCGGCAACGTCTACCGGACGCTGCAGTTTCCGGAGCACGTCTACGAACACATCGGCGAATACCGCGAAGCCAAGGCCTCGGCGAGCGGCTGAGCGTTACGGACGGAGCGTGACGATCGCTTTCCCGACGATCTTGCGGGCCGCGAGATCGTCGATCGCCTCCGCGGCGCGCTCGAGCGGGTACCGGGCCGTGACGATCGGCCGGAGCGCTCCGCTCGCGTGGAGCTCCGCAAGCGCCCGGAAATTCGCCCGGTTGTGCGCCGGCTCGCGCATCGCGAAGACCCCGAAGTAGACGCCCATCACGGACGAACTGCGGAGCAGCAGCCGGTTGAGCGGGATCTCGGGGATGCGGCCGGCGGCGAAACCGACGACGAGCGCGCGCCCGTTCCAGGCGATGTGCCTGAAGGCGGCATCGAAATAGTCACCGCCGACCGCGTCGTAGATGACGTCGAAGCCGTGCGTTCCGGCGATCTCCTTCAGGCGTTCTTTGAAGGTCGGCGCTCCATACTCGATCAACTCGGTCGCGCCACGCGACTTCGCCGCTTCCAGCTTTTCGTGCGAGCCGGCCGCGGCGATCACGGTCGCGCCGAGGGCGGCGCCGATCTCGACGGCGGCGAGGCCCACGCCTCCGCCGGCGCCGAGCACGAGCAGGCGTTCGCCGGGGGCGATGCGTGCGCGGTCCACGAGCGCGTGATAGCTCGTGCCGTACGTCAGACCAAAACCGGCCGCCGTCGGAAAGTCCATCCCGCGCGGTATCGCAAGGGCGCTCGCGGCATCGACGACGGCCCGGTCGGCGAATCCGCCGTACGTCAGCATGCCGATCGCGCGGTCGCCGATCGCGAACTCCGTCACGCCCGCGCCGACCGCCGAGACGATGCCGGCGACTTCGGCGCCCGGCGAGAACGGGAGCGGCGGCTTCACTTGATAGGTGCCGCGGACGATCAGCGAGTCGAGGAAATTCACGCCGGCGGCGTGGACGTCGATGGCGATCGTCTGCGGACGGAGCGCAGGCTCCGGAACTTCCTCGATCGCGAGCTGCGGTGGATCGGCGAATCGGCGGCAGACGAGAGCGTGCATCGTGCGTACGTGCGACGGCCGGGCCGTGGCTCCCCCGCACGAAGCGGAGCGTGCCGCGCGGGAGCCGAACGAGCGCGCATGCCATCCGAGCCGTCCAAGCCGTTCGATCCGATCGCGCAATTCGCCGAACTGCAGAGCCTGTGGATGAACGCGCTCGGACCGTACCGTTCGCTGCTCGGGAACGTCGCGATGCCGCTCGAGTACGAGATGGTCGATCCGCTCGTTCAAGAAGTCGCGATCCTCGCGACGATGCACAACATGGCCTCGATGCTGCAAAACCCGACGGCGCTGAAGACCGCGATCAACGTCGAACTCGCCGAGCGCTCGAAGCGCCTCGCGGCGAAGACGAAATAGTTCCGCCCGCCTAGAGAACGTGGGTAGCCACATGAGGTGACTACCACCCTGCCTTGGCGCGGCATTCGCATCGCTTACGCGAAGCTCAGGCTGCTGACCGTGTCTGCTATTGGAATGATGGGTGTCGTGAAGTCTGCGTTTGTAGCGATTTATCGTTGGCGCGTGCATCCGGAAAAAGACGTGCAGTTTCGTCATGCGTGGCATCGATTGACGTGGAGTATTCGCGAGTTCCGAGGCTCTCACGGCTCCCGTCTCCTTTGTGATGAGACGGGCTCTTACGTCGCGATCGCGCTGTGGCCGTCGCGTGAATCATGGGAAGCAACAACGCCGCCTCTGCCAGATGAAGACGAACTCATGGGGTTGTTGCGGGAGAGCATCACAGAATCGTTTCCTCCGCAGCTGTTAACCGTGGCCGACGACTTATGGTGCGTGTCAGATCAGCGCTTGAGTAATGGGCGAGGCGATGCCAGCTAAGGCCCCCGAGCAAAAAGCCGCGTACGATGCACGGCGCAAGCGTTCGGAACAGCTGCTCGTGCAACTCGCGTCCGATGAAGCGCAGCGCGTGCGCGAGGCCGCTGCGTCTTTGGGGCCTTCACTTTCCGAGTTTGTGCTCGCGCTCGCCGAGGGTGTCCGCAGCCGATTGTCAACCTCGCGCAGGTCGCGGAGGTAACGTCGACTGTCGCGGTGCTCGCCGGGGCACCGAAAGCGATTCGCGAGTTGGAAGCGAACCTCGGCCGACTTTTGGGTCGTCTGTCGCGTCTCTTCACGGAAAACTACGACCGCGCGAGCGGAGCCTGCACTGCGAAGAGATTCACGGGACGCTTTGGGCGCTGCAAGACCTCATACGTCAAGTGCTGCCGGAGATCGCGAAGATGAGCGCCACCGTCGCCGAACCGCGGGCCGAAGGCGCCGTCCGAGGCGCTCACCGCGTTTTCGATTCGCAAGCCGCGCGGCCGGGTTTTCTTAACTACCGTTTTTGAATAAACGATCGCATCGTTCAGCCGCACGTCGTGCGGAAGACGGTCGGCCAAGGCGGCGAAGGCCATGCGGTTGCGTCCCGCACGCTTCGCGTCGTAGAGCGCTTTGTCGGCCGCTTCGAGCAGGTCGCTCGGTTCCGCGCCGCTCGTCGGGTAGAGCGCGATGCCGATGCTCACGCCGATGAGATGCGCCATGCCGTCGATCACGAACGGCTTCTTGATCGCCGTCAGGATCCGCCCGGCGAGCTCCTCCGCACCGGCCCGGCCGTTCGGCGTCGGCACGACGATCACGAACTCGTCGCCGCCCAGTCGAGCGACGGTGTCCTCCGCGCGGACACATGCCTGCATGCGCCGGGCGGCGACCCGCAGCACTTCGTCGCCCGTTGCGTGGCCGAAGACGTCGTTGATCTGCTTGAATTGGTCGAGGTCGAGATAGAGCACCGCGTATTCGAGGCTATGGCGGACGGCGTGTTCGCCGATCGCACCGAGGCGGTCCATCAGCGAGAGCCGGTTCGGCAGACCGGTGAGCGTATCGAGAAAGGCGAGCGTGTCGAGGCGCTGCGCTTGGCGCCGGCGTTCGATCAAGAGCCCGATCAGACCCGAGACGGCACGCAGGAAGTCGAGGCCGCCGGCGTCGAGCGCGCGTGCGCGCGCCGATTTGCTTCCGACCGTGAAGGTCCCGAAGAGGCGATCGCCCGTCTTGATCGGAGCGATCGCGACCGAACGCCACGACGCGGCGTGATGCGCGACCGTGAGCGGCGCGCCGCTCGTCGAGGCGAAGCCGATCGCCTCCGCCGGCACGTCTGCCTTGACCGCGGAGGCCTGGAGATCGTCGACCGCCCAGACGTCGTTTGCGGCGAAGGCATGGCGTGAGAGGGACCGCTCGAGGCGGACGCTCGTCCCGCGCGCGATGCCCGGAGGATCCCCGACGATCCAGAGCGGCGTCACCTGGTTGTCTTCGAACTCGCTGATCGCGCCCCAGTCGTAGCCGAGCCGTGCGGCAACGAGCTGAAGCGCCTCGATCAGCTGCTCGTCGTAGCTGCGGCCCCGCGTCGCCGCGATCCGGTAGAGCTCGATGATGCGCTCGGACTGGTCGCGCATCCGGTCTTGCATCGCCTTGATCTCGCGGATATCTTTCGCGAGCGCGATCGCGCCGACGACGGCGCCGTTGACGACGTTCGGGAAGATCGTCGCCTCGACGTCGACCTCCATACCGGCGCCGTCGACGAGCGTCGTCTCGAAGGTCGTCGGAACGCCGAGCAGCGCCTCGCGAAACGCCTCCATCGCGGCCACGCGCGAGCGCCGCGCGATGAGCTCCGAGAGATGCGTGCCGAGCATCGTCGGCTCGCGGCCACGGCCGAGTAGCTCCAGGCTCGCCTTGTTCCCGAAGACGATCGTTCCGGTGCGGTCGAAGAAGCCGACGGAGTTCGGGTTCTCCTCGAGCAGCGAGACGCGTTCGCTCGCGCGCTCCTTCACCTTGCGTACCGTCGCTTCCAGGGCGCGCTCGTTCGGCCGGATGATGCGTACCCAGACGAAAGCGAGCGTCGCGAGCGTTGCCGCGAGCGCGAGCTGCATTGCGAACGCGATCCGCTCGTTCCGCGCGCGACTGGCCTGCGCGCGCGTCTTCACGGCGAGGTCGAGTCGTTCGAGAAGCGGCTTTCGCCCGGCGAAGATGGTCGCATACGCTCGAGCGTCGCGCGGATTCTTTGCGAAAGCGCGCGCGGCATCGAGATACGCCGCGATGCGCACGGTGAGACTCGGCTGCCCGTCGGCATTCACTGCGGAGGCGTACAGATCGGTCCGCGACCGGATCTCGCGCCGCGTCGCGACCATCTGATCGATCGTCGCTCGTAGCTCCGCACGCTCGGCGACCGTGACGCCGTGATGGGCACGCGTCGCCTCGACGAGGAAGCGATCCGCTGCGAACGCATCCGCTGGGCCCCACTGATATCGATGATGTGCGCCGTGTCACGTTCGGCCGCGACGAGATTCGCGAGCAGCGCGAACTGCGCGAGGGCGATGACGGCTAGGACGATCAGCGCTCGCAGCGACGGGCGCCAGGCCGCGATCGAGCGGCGAACGATGCTCATTCATTGCTACTATCGGCCCGAGCGCCCGGGAGTCCATCCGGAACGTCCAATCTTTACGCAGCGCGGCGCCGCTCGCCGGCTCCTGCCGACCGGCGCTAGACGCTTGTCCGACCGGATCGTACCGCTGGGCCGAAAGAGCCTGCGCCGAGCGATCGAAAAACGGCCGGTCGGCGGTGAGTACCGCCGCTTTCACGTCTGGGACCCATCCAAAAGGAGCGAGCCGCAGTGTCTTCCGATCTACGCGACTATCTCACGTTGCCGTACGGCGAACTCGAAGAGATGAACTTGCAGGCTAAAAAGCAGCGCCGCGATCGCGTGCCGATGCACCGGCTGCAGGAAGAACGCTTGAAATATCTCACGGACGAGAAGCGCATCAAGGCCGTGACGGTGATGTTCAGCGACCTCGAGGGCCGGCTGCACATGCTCGACTATGACAAGAAGTTCTTGGTCAAATCCGCCGACAATCTGACGTTCGACGGATCGTCGATCCGCGGTTTCACGGCGCAGCGCGAGAGCGACCTCCGCCTCGCCCTCGACTGGAGCGCGTTCTACTGGACGCCCTCCGATATCTTCGGCTCGGGCAAGGTCCTCGTCTTCGGCGACGTCCTCGGCCGCGACGGCTCGCCGTTCGAGAGCGACATCCGCGGCGCGCTCAAGACGTTCTCGACGAAATGCTTCGACGATCACGGCTACACGCTCAACGCCGCAAACGAGATCGAAGGCTTCGTCTTCGACGGGATCGATGCCGAGCAGCGCTTCCACGACAGTGGCAAATTCGAGTACGTCAACACCGGCGGATACTATCATTCGCTGCCCGGGGACCCGCTCCGCCAGTTCATCGATACGGTCGCGGAGGTGCAGCGCGCGATGGGCTTCGAGAACGAGAAGGACCATCCGGAGGTCGCGCCCTCGCAGTTCGAGATCAATTACTCGTACGGCGATGCGGTCGCCGCCGCCGACACGATCGTGCTCTACAAGCTGATCTGCCGCCAAGTGGCGACGCAACTCGGTATGACGGCGAGCTTCTTGCCGAAGCCCGTCGTCGGCGTCAACGGCAGCGGCATGCACACGAACGTCTCGGTCGCGGACAAGGGCGGCAAGAACCTGTTCTACGATGCGGACGGCGACGAGCGGCTGAGCCCGATGGCCTGGCAGTTCGTCGATCGCATCCTCACGCATGGGAACGACATCTGCCTCGCGCTCAACTCCAGCGTCAACGCCTACCGGCGTCTCGACCCGCACTTCGAGGCGCCGAATCAGATCAAGGTCTCGGCGGTCGACCGTGGATCGATGGTGCGCATCCCGATCGGCAACGAGCGCAGCTCGCGCGTCGAGGTCCGCTCGGTGGCTCCGGACGCCAATCCGTACCTCGCGCTGCTCTCGGTCTTCAAGACGGGGCTCGAGGCCTCGACCGACGCCTCGCCGGGACTCCGCGCGGCGGAGCGGTACCTGCCGGACAACATCTACGATGCGCTCGCCGCGTTCCGCGCATCCGATTGGATCGCGCAGTTGCTCGGAGCCGACGTGAAGGAGCGTTTCGCCGAGCTCAAACAGGCCTCGGCCGATCGCTGCCCGCGCCTGCTCGGGACGTTCGTCAAAGCCGAGGAAGTCCAATATCACCACGAAGTCTACAACCAATTCCTGTGGAATCTATTCTGAACGCCGGTTAAGGGCACGCTTGGCCGGAAGGCGACGGCGCCTTCGGTGACCGATCTGCCTGCATGAAGATCAGCGCTCGCAATCAGCTCGCCGGAACGGTCGTCTCGCGGGTCATCGTCAAAGCGACCGAAGTCATGATCGCGAAAGACTAGGCCGTGACGGCCGGCGCCGCGATCACGCTCCTCCACGTCGCCGCCGGGACGCTCGTGCTCGTCGTCGCGCCGGCGGCGATCGTCGTGCGTAAAGGCGGCCGCTGGCACCGCCGCTGGGGCGCCGCCTTCGTCTACGGCATGGTCGCGGTGCTCGCGACGGCGGCGTTCATGTGGCAGGCGAACGGCCATCTCTTCCTGCTGCTACTCGACGTCGTCTGCGCGTATCTCGTCTTCCAAGGCCTGCGCGTCATCGCGCGGCGGCGCCGAAGGGGAGCCGAGCCGCAGGCCGACCGCATCGACCTCGGGGCCGCGCTCGCCGTCCTCACGGCGGTCGCCGCGCTCCTCACGGTAGCGTTCACGGCGCGAGGCGATCTGTTGCGGGCGCTCGCGCCGATCCTCATCGCGATCGCGGCGATCGCTGCGGCCTTCGCGGGGCTCGATCTCCAAGCGCTCCGGTCGCGGCGGCAGTCCCGGGTCGGCTCGCTGCTCGTCCACCTGTCGGCGATGATCGGCGCGTACGTCTCGGCCGTCACGGCGTTCTGCGTGATCAATCTCCATCACGTCTCGATGTCGCTGCGCTGGGTCGTCCCGAGCGTCGCGGGCACGCTCGTCATCTCGGGTTTTTCGGCGATCGTGCGGCACCGCGGCGCGCAGCAAGCGCGGCGCGCGCGGACGGCCGATTAAGAGGCCGGCACGAAGTTCGAAGATCTTTATGGCCGCCGACGCCGAGCGGCGGATATCGGGGAACGACTCCAATCTAAGGGAGACTCTACCGATGAAGAACGGCAACTCGAAAGATACCGCCTCGAAGCCCGTGCGCGACGTCCCGCCGGCGGCCGCCGCGGCGAAACCCGGCGCGAACGCCCCGATCACGGCCGACTCGCCGAACGCTTTCGGCAAACATGCCTGGCCGACGAACGGCAAGCCCGGACTCTTGACGACCCGCAGCGGCAACCCGGTCGCCTCGAACGACAACTCGCTGACCGCGGGACCCAAGGGTCCGGTCCTGCTCGAAGACGTGTGGCTCGTCGAAAAGAACGCACATTTCAATCGGGAGCGCATTCCGGAACGCGTCGTCCACGCCAAAGGCGCGGGCGCGTTCGGTCATTTCGAAGTGACGAACGACATGTCGAAGTACACGAAGGCGAAGCTGTTCAACGGCGTCGGTACGAAGACGGAGCTAGCCGCGCGCTTCTCGCACGTCGCCGTCGAAAGCGGCGGCGCCGATGCCTACCGCGACCTGCGCGGCTTTGCGCTGAAGTTCTATACGCCCGAAGGCAACTACGATCTCGTCGGCAACGACACGCCGATCTTCTTCGTGCGCGATCCGATCAAGTTCGTCGATTTCATCCACTCGCAGAAACGCAATCCGCAGACGCATCTGCGCGATCACGCGATGCAGTGGGACTTCTGGACGCTCTCGCCCGAGTCGATCCATCAGGTATTGTGGCTCATGGGCGATCGCGGTCTTCCCGCGGGCTACGAGTACATGAACGGCTACGGCTCGCACACGTTCATGTGGATCAACGAAGCCGGCGAGAAGCACTGGGTGAAGTATCACTTCCACACCGAGCAAGGCATCAAGAATCTGACCGACGAGGAAGCGGGCCAGATCCGCGCCGACGAAGAGAAGCTCGACTCCTACACGATGAGCCTCTTCAACCGGATCGACGCCGGCAACGTCGCCGCGTGGCGTCTCTTCGTGCAGATCATGCCCTACGATGAAGCGTTCACCTACGAGTACGACCCGTTCGACCTCACCAAGGTGCTGCTGCACAAGGATTATCCGCTGATCGAAGTGGGCCGCATGGTGCTCGATCGCAATCCGGTCAACTACGCAGCGCAGGTCGAGTCGCTCGCGTTCTCTCCGTCGAATCTCGTGCCCGGTATTTATAATTCACCGGACAAGATGTTGCAAGGTCGCATCTTCGCCTATGGCGACGCACACCGGTACCGTCTCGGCGGCAACTACGAGCAACTCGCGGTGAACGTCGCGAAGAACGCGAACGTCAACAATCCGTACGAGCGGGACGGCGCGATGGCCGCGGGCGACAATCAGGGTGCCGCGGTGAACTACGCGCCGAATAGTCACGGCGGACCGGTCGCCGACACGAAGTACGACGAGCCCGCCTACGCGTTGCAAGAAGCGACGGGCCGGTACGCTCAGAACGAGCGCAAGAACGACGACTACGTGCAAGCGACGATGTTCTGGAAGATGCTCAAGCCGGACGAGCAAGACCGGCTCGTGCACACGATCACGACGCACATGCAGACGGTCCCGCCTCCGATCCGAGAACGCGCGGTCGCGATGTTCGTGAAGGTCGACCCCACGTTCGGCGCACGGATGGGCGAGAATCTCGGCGTCGCCGGCAAGCAGCTCGTCGGCTCCGATTAGGCTCGAGCGCAAGCGATACAAAGGACGGCTCCGCGCGGGAGGCCGTCCTTCTTCTTGTCGTACGGCCGTCGCGGCCGGCGGACGAAGCCGAACGCCGCTAGAGGCCCTCCATCAGTAGGCCAGGCTCGTCATAGCACGACCTCCGCACGGTCAGGCGACCGTACGTTCGCCAATCGGGCGCCGTCGCAGCGACAGCTGCGAGATGGCGGTCGGCGTGTACGCCGATGCTCCAAGGGGAGCCACATCGGTCCCTGGTGGTACGATCTGGTCGATCCGGTCGAGGACGTCGTCGGTGAGCGTGACCTTTGCACTCAACAGCAGGTCGTCGAGTTGTTGCATCGTGCGGGGGCCGATGATCGCAGATGTCAGCGCCGGATGCGTGATAACGAATGCCATCGCCATGTGCGTGAGCGACAGCCCGGCCTCTTGCGCGAGCGGTATCAGCTGGTCCACCGCTTCCAGGCTACGCTCGTTCGACATGACCTCCGGAAAATATTTCGCTCGAAGCGTGTCGGGCCGCGCCTGTCCCTTACGGTATCTGCCGGTCAGCATGCCCTTCGCGAGAGGACTCCACGCAGTCACGCCCATTCCCCAGCGTTCGCAGGTCGGGAGCACCTCGCGCTCGATGGCGCGGTTGAGGATCGAGTATGGCTGCTGCTCGGCACGAACACGCACGAGTCCGCGCTGCTCCGCCACCCACTGGGCTTCGACGATGGCGGAGGCCGGAAAGGTCGACGTGCCGATCGCACGCACTTTCCCGGCGCGCACGAGATCAGACAGGGCGGACAGCGTCTCCTCGATAGCCGTCTCCGGATCTGGCCGGTGCAGGAGGTAAAGATCGATATAGTCGGTCTTGAGCCGCTTCAGCGAGCCTTCGACGGCCTCGGCGATCCAGCGCCGCGAACCGCCCCGCTCATTCACTCCGTCCCCCATTGGTAGAGAGAACTTCGTGCCGATCACGATGCTATCACGTCGACCGTTGACCGCCTCGCCAACGATCTCTTCCGAGTCCCCACGGCTATACGCGTCGGCGGTGTCGATAAAATTGATCCCGAAATCCACCGACTTTCGGACCATGCGAATGCACTCGTCCCGATCCGGGTTACCCCCTTTGCCGAACATCATCGCGCCAAGACAATAAGGGCTCACCTTGATGCCTGTGCGCCCCAGCGTGCGGTAGTACATGGTCGTCGTCCTCGTTGCCCAGATTGTTGTCAGCGTCACGGTGCCGTGATAGGCTCGTTCAAACGGAACCTCGTTCGATTTTATACGGAACAATGTTCCGATTGTCAAGTTAGGGTGGTTGATGTTGAGTGGCAAGCCTAAAGATCCGGAAGAAGGCCTGAAGCCTCGCGATCCAGAGCGGCGCGTGCGCGCGGACGCGAAACGCAACATCGACGCGTTGCTCCAGGCGGCCGTGGCGTTGTTTGCAACCTCCGGGGTGGACGCTCCGGTGCGAGACATCGCCGAACGTGCCGGCGTCGGCGTCGGCACCGTTTACCGGCACTTCCCGCAACGTGCCGACCTCATCGCCGCCGTTTTCCGTCGGGAAATGGACGCCTGCGCGGATGCAGCGCCGATTCTTGCCGAGCAGTTTGAGCCTTTCGAGGCACTGGCGAATTGGATGCAGCGCTATGCTGCGTTCGTTGCTACGAAGCGCGGACTCGCTGAGGCGTTGCATTCGGGAGATCCAGCGTTCGACGCCTTACCCGCGTACTTCGAGCGGCGACTTCGGCCCGCCGTTCGGAGGCTTTTCGACTCTGCAGTTGCCGCCGGCGTCGTTCGCACCGATGTCGATGCTGACGATATCTTAGGTGCGGTCGCGAGCTTGTGCATGTCCGCCCACGACAACGGGCCTGATCAAACGCGGCGTATGGTCGGCCTTCTCGTCGACGGACTCCGCTACGGTACTAGCCGATCGAGGAACAGGCGTCCCTGACATGAGCAATCGCCGCAAGATGAAGGAATTTTAACGCGAATACGAAGCACATGGGCAGGAGCACTATTCAGCAGAATGGCAGCGCTATTCGGGCCGTTTTGTAATTGGATACGTGATTTTGCATCCTTAGCTGATCGGCAATCCGAGTTTTTCCAGCACAGCTTGCAGCAGATCGGGCTCGGGCGATCCCTCGGATTTTCGACGCTCATCATCGCCAAGGTGCGATGCAAGTGCCTTCATTAGCTTCACGCGGCCGTAGACATTCAGACCGTTAACGCGACGTGCGCAGCTTTGTAGAAGGCGCGGCACGGGTATCGCCTGTATCGCGGAAAAATCGACGACTCGTTCGGCTCGCTGTTCGCTTTCCTGCAAAACAAGATATCGTTTCTGGTTACCTGACCTTACTTGATGCTGCGCTTTCTGGTTATATTTTGTCATTAAATACACCGGAGCGATCGTAGCAACGTCGCTCAAATCGGCGCTTCAGGAGTTCGAGTGGGTCGGGTAGAGGTCGAGGCCGGCGCAGTGGAACATGATGGCATCCGCAAAACGTGATTCGCTGCGATATCCGTTCGCTCTGGTCTTGAGCTTCTGGATCTTGCTA
>JAABUX010001175.1_pt1 | contig 40792 bp, 42 predicted proteins | sample 5561851 | NCBI WGS metagenome assembly JAABUX01 (sample SAMN10711883, study PRJNA513361) | rock metagenome | isolation source: Antarctica rocks | place: Antarctica: Victoria Land, Richard Nunatak red sandstone | collected 2016-01-03 | reverse complement strand
TTTCTCGACGCGGACGTGCGCCTGGAGCCGGGTGCGCTTGCGGCATTGCTGGCCGAGCTTGATGCCGGGGGCACTGACCTGGTGAGCGGTTTTCCGCTGGAGGAGACCGGGACGTGGCTTGAAAAGCTGCTGATCCCGCTGATCCACTTCGTCCTGCTCTGCTATTGTCCGCTGCCGGTTTTACGTCGGTATCCGCGGCGCCCGAGTGTAGCCGCGGGCTGCGGGCAGATCATGCTGGTGCGCAAGGAGGCGTATGAGGCAAGCGGCGGCCACGGGGCCATTCGGGAAACCATGCACGACGGGCTCCTGTTGCCGCGACTGCTGCGTGAGCACGGCTTTGCCACCGACCTGTTCGACCTGACGGACCTTGCGCGTTGCCGCATGTACCGCAGCGCGGGGGAGGTATGGCGCGGGCTCAGCAAAAATGCGACCGAAGGCATGGCGGCTCCCAAACACATTCTGCCGTTCTCGGCGACGCTGTTTTTCGGGCAGGTTCTGCCGTTGTTCTGGCTCGTTGTCGCTGCTGTGAGGCGTCGCCCGCTGCTGTGGCCAGCATTGGCGGTCGCTTCCGGTTACCTGGTGCGTATTGTCTCGGCATGGCGCTTTCGGCAGAGCCTGCTGGGTGCCTTGCTGCATCCGCCGGCGGTAGCCGTGCTCCTGATACTGCAGTGGTGGGCGCTGATTTCAAAGTTGCGCGGGCGCCAGGCGATCTGGAAGGAGCGAGCGTATGACGTTGGCTAATCGAAATAGAATGCGCGCAGCGCTGCTCGGGCTGCTTGTGGCGCTGCCATGCGTACAGGCGGATGCCGGGGATACCGGCGCAGCAGCATGGCAGCAGCAGCTTGCCGCGGCGCGGGCCTCCTACTACGCGGGACTGGAAGGCGACCGGGCTGCCGATGCGGTGGCGCGGGAGCGTTTTGCCTCACTCGAGCGAGAGCACCCGCACGATGCGACGCTTCAGGCGTACTCCGGCAGCCTGGAGCTGCTGGAAGCCGGACGCACGTGGGCGCTCTGGCGCAAGCACACGCTCAGCACCGAAGGCCTGCAGCAGATGGACTCCGCCGTGAATGCCGACCCCAACAACCTGGAGGCCCGGTTTGTTCGCGCGTTCACTACGTGGCATCTGCCGTTCTTTTTTCATCGTAAGCAGCAGGCGGAGGCGGATCTGCTGTTCCTGGGTCCGCGCGCCGAGGGGGCCGCGCGCTCGGGGGCGCTGCCTCCGCAGCTGGCTGCGGCAGCGCTGGACTACTGGGGACAGGTACTGGCCGACCGTGACCAGGGGGATGCCGCGCGGCATGCTTTTGTCGCGGCGGTTCGCGTGGACCGGAGCAGCCCAGGCGGCGCTGATGCGTTGAAGCACCTGCATGAGTAAAGCGCTCTACGGGGCCCGGTGTTCGCGAAAGCGGCGTTCGCCGAAGGGAGACGTTCAAGCTACTCGGGCGGCGCGCCGGCGGTGTTTCCGCGCCACGAGTGGGCCTGCATCGCTCCCGGTTCGCCGGCGCGCAGAATGCTTGCGACCACAAACAGCGGTCGCTGCTTTACCTCGGTATACACGCGGCCCAGGTACTCGCCCATGATGCCGAGCGAGATCATCTGCAGTCCGCTGAGGAACAGCACTCCGATAAACAGCGTGGCCCAGCCCGCGACCCAGTGACGCGTGAGAATGCGCACTGCCAGCGCGTACACGATGCCCACGAATGACAGCGCGGCCGCTCCAAAGCCGGCATAGGTCAGCATGCGTAGCGGCACCGTGGAGAACGAGAAGATGCCGTCAAGTGCCAGGTGCAGCATTTTGCGCAGGGGGTATTTCGTTATGCCGGCAAAGCGCGCGGCTCGGTGGTACGGGATGCCCGTCTGCCGAAAACCTGCCCAGGAGCACATGGCGCGCAACAGTCGGTGGCGCTCCGGCATGCTTAGCAGCGTATCCACCACGCGGCGATCGATCAGGCGAAAGTCGCCGGTATCGAGCGGTATAGGCACGTCCGAGAGCCGGTGGATTACCCGGTAAAACAGCTTGGCCGTCCACAGCTTGAAGCGCGATTCGCCCGCGCGGTTCGCGCGTACGCCGTAGACCACGTGGAAGCCTCGCTGCCACTCGGCCACCATGGCGGCGATCACCTCGGGAGGGTCTTGCAGATCGGCATCGATGATCACGACCGCATCGCCCCGCGCGATCGCAAGGCCCGCTGAAACGGCTTGCTGATGGCCAAAGTTGCGCGACAGGTTGGCTACGGCGGTGTGTGCGTCCGCTGCATGGAGAGCTTCGAGCACGGCGCCTGTTGCGTCCCGTGAACCATCGTTGATAAAGAGCAGTTCGTACGGCAGCCCGATGCTCCCGAGCACGGCGGATAGCCGCGTATGGCAGGCGAGGAGGCTTTCCTGCTCATTGAAGCAGGGAATCAGGATGGAGAGAACCGGTTTCCGTAGGGTTTCGGGCGCGTGTGCTGTCAATGAACATTCCCCTTGCGTCGGCACACAGCATAGAAGTCGTGCACGATGCATTGCCAGTCCTGTGCCGGCAGGTGCGAGGGGAGTGCCTTTGAAACCGCGGAGGCCGTGGAACCGGGAGCGCTGTACAGCAGGAAGTCCGCCCCGGCGAGCGCTTGCGATGCTTTCGCGTTTTGGGTTTCGAGCAGTTGGTCCAGAACGACAGGGCTTTCCGAGACGCTTCCCGGCAGGTGGTCGCGCAGCAAACCGGCGGCGCCGTTTTCGCGAATGGGCACGATGGTCAGTTGCATCCATGGGCTGTTCAGCAGTACGTCGTTGTGCGCGGCAAACGCGCGCGCGCCGCCCCAGGCCAGTAGTTCGCTTTTCAGGTGAGGCCCGAATGGCCGGCGTATCAGTGGAGCAGCGATAAAAAGGCCTTTCGCATTGCTGGGCAGGGGTGCATCGGTGAGCGCCTGCTGCTGCCGCGCTGCCGGCAGCAGGTAGAGCAGGGCGAAGAGCAGACTGGCTGCCGTGGCCAGCATTGCCAGCAGGGTGCTGCCGCGTGAGATGCTCGGCGAGAAAGGCACCCCTGCCGCGCAGACAAGCACGAATGGCCATAATAGCGGCACCATTCGGTCGGCAAACAGTGCGGAGCCGTTCATGCTTTGTGGGAAAACGATGGTTGCCGCGAGGAGCAATAGTGCGATCAGGCACAAGCGGTCGGCTGGACGGGCTGTGCCGCGCAGCAATCTTTGCCCGCCGCCATTGCTTGCGACGAGCGTGACCGCCGCAGGCAGCAGGGCAACGAGCAGCACCGTGAACAGGACCAGCGGGACGCTCGTGCCGAAAAACAGGCTCAGGCGGTCGCCGCTGACGATCGCCTTGGCCTGCGCCGCATGGGGCCGCAGGCCGCGCAGCAGCGAACCGGCAACCGAGGCCTTGTCGGCAATCAGCATGGGAAAAACAAAAGCGATGCATGCGAGGGAAAGGCAAAGCGCTTGCGGCCGAAACGCGCGCCACCGCAGGCCTTCTCCGGTTCGTCGCACATTCCAGAGCAGAAGCGTAGTGTCCCCGGCAAGCAGAAGCAGCAGCATGAGCAACGGCACGGGATGCGAGAGCACCAAAACGAACAACGCAGCCGAATATCCGGTGATCGCGCTACGCGTAAGCCGGCCGGCGAGCCGCAGGTACAACCCGTATGCGATGAACAGGACACCTGCGGCAAAACAGAAGTTGAGAAAGCCCGACCCGAGCGCCCAGCTGAGCAGCAGGGGCAGGATCCAGAGCGAGACCACGGGTGCCGAGGTGCCGAGCTGTCGCGCCAGAAACCGGAAGCCAAGCGCGTTGACCAGCAGAATGACGGCGACGAAGCTTTTTTCCGCAATCGGCGGGGAGGTGAACTGCTCGCAACCGATCAGCCAGAAGTAGTGCAGGCAGTACGGCTGCACGAGATGACGAATGGAGTAGACGCTGCCGTAGACGCCGGCTTGGTGCGAGGCCAGCAGAAACAGGATGCGCGAAAAATAAATGTGCACCGGGCCATCGCCCGAGGGAAACACGGGCAGCGCGAAAACGAGCGCGACGAGCGCGAGCAGGCCGGTCCAGAATAGCCCGGAGTGCCATCCGGAGTACCTCCCGGAGTATCTCCCGGAACAGATTATGGCGCCCGACTGAGCAGGCCCTACACGGGAAGCGGACGTGACGGGTGGGCTGGACATGGAATTGACGGCTACCCCTTCAAGGGCTTGCGAGCGAAGTACCAGAGGGAAAATGCCAGCAGTGCGAACATCAATACCGAAACGCCATCGTGGTAGAGAAACGTATGCGGCATACTGGGCAGCGCGGTGCGTCCGGTTGCCGCTTCGTACAGTTTGAGGACCACGCCGAGCAGGCCAATGATGCCGCCGGCGGCGATCAGGCCGCTGGCGTAGAGCGAGCCCGGGCTGATTTCTTCATTCAGCGCCCCTTCACTGTGCTTCGCGGCAGCGCGATCCACCATCCACCGCACCACGCCGCCGGTGAAGATGGCGAGCGTGGTCGCGATGGAAAGGTACGCGCCGACCGCGAACGAGAGCGAGCGAATGCCCAGAAGTTCCACCGCGACCACCAAAAATACGCCCAGCAGCACCAGTCCCCAGGGGAGCTGGCGCGTCAAGATGCCGTTGATCACGGTCGCCATGAGCCGGGCTTGCGGTGCTGCGGCTTTCTCGCTACCGATGCCCTGAATCCACTGGACCTCAATCGTGCGCGTCGCCGGGCTGTAAAGGTATTTGCCGTCGGCAAGGTCATGTGAGCCGAGTGCGTTCAGCAGGATGTACTTTGTCCCGTCGCGCTCGTCGGGTTTAGTTGTTGCCTGCCCTGCTGCCCCGTGCAGAACCTTGATGTGCGGCCGCGTGAACCGGCCCTGGTTCTGCACTCCCTGATGCGGCACGCTCAGGTTCCAGGGCTTGTCCGCGGTGCGAAACTCTTCCAGACCGCGGTTCATCGCGTTGAGCGTCGCGCCGATCGCAACGGTCGAAACACACACGCCGATCATCAAGGCGAGCTGCTGCTTCCACGGTGTCGCGCCGATCAGGAAGCCGGTCTTCAGGTCTTGTGATGTATCGCCGGCGTTCGCCGCGGCGATACAGACAACGCTGCCGATGGTCAGCGCGAGCGCGGCAAATGCCGGGGCAGTCCAGCCTTTTACGAGAAAGATTGCGGCCGTTGCCATGAGCGTCGCGATCGTCATGCCGGAGAGCGGGTTCGCCGAGGAGCCGATGAGGCCGACGATGCGCGAGGAAACCGTCACGAAGAGAAAACCGAAGACCACAATCAGCAGCGAAGCCGCGAGATTGGCGAGGGGGCCGGTCTGCGCTCCGGGAACCGGCTTGAAGGTGAGGAACAGAAATACGCAGATCGCGAGCAGCCCCGACCCGCCGGCGACGACGGAGGGCGGCAGGTCGCGGTCCGTGCGCCCGACCGCGGCTGCTTCCGCCCCGAGATTGCGGGTACGGATGTTTTTGACGCCCGCGCTCAGCGCGCCGAAGATCGTCGGCAGCGTTCGAAGCAAGGTCAGCAGACCGGCGGCCGCGACTGCCCCGGCACCCATGGGTCGTATATAGGTAGACCACAGATCCGACGGGCTCATCTGCGCAATCGGCTTGGTCGCCGGGTACAGCGCCGTCGGCAGGTGAGAGCCGAAAAAGTAAATGGCCGGCATCAGCACCAACCACGAAAACACGCCGCCCGCGAAGATCGTCCCGGCCACCCTCGGCCCGATAATGTAGCCGACGCCGAGATACTCAGGCGTGGCGTCGCAGCGAATCGCCGCGCCGCGCATGACGTGCCCCGCGCCAAGGTCAGGCTCGTAGTTCGGTGTGCCGGGCCAGGCGCCCAGCAGGTTTTCGTTCTGGAACAGTGTATACACGGCGCCCAGCCCTAGCCCCCAGAACACCCGGCTCGCAAACGAGCCGCCGCGCTCGCCGGCGAGCAGCACATCGGCGCAGGCCGTACCTTCCGGATAAGTGAGCGTGCCGTGCTCTTCCACGATGAGCTGCCGCCGTAGGGGAATCATGAACAGCACGCCCAGCCAGCCACCCAGCAGCGCGAGGATGAAGATGCGCGAGTACTCAAGGTCGAAGCCGAGAAAAATCAGCGCGGGCAGCGTGAAAATAACGCCCGCGGCGATGGACTGCCCGGCATTGCCGGTCGTCTGGACGATGTTGTTTTCAAGAATGGAAGCACGCCCCAGCGCTCGCAGCACCGAGATGGACAGGACCGAGATGGGGATGGAAGCCGCGACCGTAAGCCCGGCGCGCAGGCCGACGTACACCGTAACCGCGCCAAACAGCAGGCCGAAGAACGAGCCCAGCAGCAGCGCGCGCGCCGTCAGCTCAGGGCGGTGCTCCCCGGGTGCGACGTAGGGATGAAAGGCGCATGGTTCAACAGGCGATTCGGTCCGGGACATACGTGCGCATCGCCTCCAGTGCAATGGCGGATACAGAAGGGCTGAAAGCGTGAGTGTATCAAGCCGGAACGGAGAAAGCCGCGAAGGGAAGCGAAGGCCGGTTCAGGGCAGGCTTTCCGTTGCAGTCGTAGCCCCGGCATACGGCGCAAGCAGCTTTTTCCGGCCCAGAAAAGCTGCTCATAGTAGCGCCGCGACACCGTTGCGACCAGGATGGAGACAAGGCTCGCGAGCAGGCATCGCAGGACCAATATGGAAAACCTGGTCCGCGACTCCCCTAGCAGTGTGCCTGCGAACAGGCGGTCGTAAAGATGGAACATCAGCGGGTGTACCAGGTAAAGGCCGTAGCTGATATAGCCTAGAAATACAAGAAAACGCGCGACCGGTGAGCGGCGCACAGCAGGCACTTCACTCTGTGCGTTTTCTACCGAAAGCAGCACCCCGGCCACAAAGAAGCAGTATGGATCCAGGCGTCCGAACCCGTCAAACAAGGCCCAGAACACCGGCCCGTGCGTTATCGGGAAATCGAACAGGGAGACATAGGGGAGCAGAAAAACGGAACCCACCGCCAGCAGAATACGGCGGATGCGGCCGATGTTTTCTCGATGGATCGCGCCCGTGCCGATCAGCAGGGCGCAGAGCGCACCGTAGAGCAGCGCATCCATGTTGGTAGGCAATAACAGGTAGGTTCCGATTCCGCGCAGGCTGAGCGCGATCCGAAGCAAGGGCGCGAGCGCGCAGCCGACCAGCACCACGGTTAGCAGAGCGCGCGGGCGGCGCAACTGGTGCACCACGGTGGGCCACAGCAGGTAGAACTGCTCTTCGACGGCAAGCGTCCACAACACCCCGTACTCGTTGGCACTGGAATGCAGCAGTTTGGCCATGTTGGCGATGAACAGCAGGCAAGCCAGCACAAATGGCCAGTGAACCAGGCCGAATGCCTTGAGTACGACCAGCAGCAGCAGATAGGCAGGCAGGATGCGCAGGGCGCGCCGGATATAAAAGTTCCTGTAGAAACCGGGCCGTTCCCGTTGCTTGAGCAGGATGGTCGTAATCAGGAACCCGGAGAGGGTGAAGAAGAGATACACGCCCAGTTTGCCCAGATTCGTAAGTGCCACAAAGGTCGTGGCCGCCCGGTTCGTCCCTGCATACCCTCCGTCCAGGAATGCATGGAACAGCACGACGGCGCCCACCGCAAGTCCGCGCAGAACGTCCAGTCCCGGGATGTAACCATGCACATGCAGCAGCCTGGTCCCGCTATGCTTCGTGGGCATCCCTGTATATATCATCCGCATAGCTTATCTGGGGTAAGTGGCTGCTCAGCCGGGAAGGGGCACGGCATGCGCCCGCGTTGACGGGTCCGGCGCTCGCTGCGCCTCCGGCTCGGGGTGGTCCTCGCGGAACCGCCGCACCCGGTGCCACCACGTGGTCGTAACGATGACAAACAGCGGCAGGACGGATAGTAACCGGCCCAGCCAGACTCCTACGAGCTGCATATGCCAATGAAAGACAAAAAGCGCGCTGAGGGGTACGCCGACCAGCCAGGTACAGGCAAATGAGGCAAAAAACGGAATACGCGTTTCGCCCATGCCGCGTAGCGCGCCTTGCAGGACGGTCTGCGCCCCATCGAAAATGCTGCCGGCAGCGCAGATCAGGAAAATCGGGATAGTTGCCGCGATCACCGCGGAGTCGGTCGTGTAAATGCTGGCCCAAAGCCGGGGCGCGGCAATAAATGAAAAGGCCGCGACAATCATCCAGAACGTTGTGATGGCAACGCTCGCATACCCGGCGCGGCGTACCTGGGCGCTGTCACCACGGCCGGCCCCCTGGCCGGTACGCACCGCGGAGGCCGCCTGGATCCCGAGCGGGATCATGAAGCAGAACGCGTTCAGGTCGAGCACCACCTGATGCGCGGCCAGCAAAGTGACGCCCAGGGTGCTGGTGAGCACGGTTGAAAAACTGGCTAGTGAGAACTCTTCGAGATTTTGCAAGCCAATGGGCCAGCCCAGCCGTGAGAGCTCACGGAGCCGTCGCAGATGCGGCCTCCACGCGCCCGCACGCAGCTTGACAGGTGCTTTTCGTAGGGAGAGCGCGAGAGAAAGCAACAGCAGTCCTAGCATATAGAACCGCACCACGCAGGTGGCCCAGCCCGATCCAGCGATACCGTAGGCGTGAAACGGACCGTGTCCATAAATCAGCAGCCAGTCGAAAAGCCAGTTCACCAGGTTTGCAGTGAGCAGCGAGATCATCACCCAGCCCGGACGATCGATGGCCTGCAGATAATGCCGAACCCCCATGTAGAGCAGCAGGGGAGCGGCCGACCACCGCAGCGCGCTCATGTACTGAACGGTTGCGCTCACGATGGCGCCATCCACATGGATAAGCGTGAGCGCGTGAGGTGCGAGGCTCGAGAGCAGCATAACGACCGGCGTGCACACGGCCACAAGGAACAGCGACTGCACCAGCGAAAACAAGCCGTCCTGGGCATCGCCACGGCCATACGCCTGCGATACCAGCGTGTCGAGACCGTACAGCAGGCCGACGCCGAAAAAAGCGATCGCGTAAAACAGGCTATTGCCCAGTGATGAGGCGGAGATGGCGATGGCCGAATGCGGCATGCGGCCAACCAGGATCGCGTCCACGATGTAGGTCGACATCCAGCCCAGTTCACCCAGCGCCAGCGGCGCGCCGAGTCGCGTCGTCAGCTTCAGCTCAGAGCCGAACGAGGTGGAAGGGACGGCGCGTGTGCGGCGGGTTCTGGGACTACTGCCTGCGTCCATGGAGCCTTTCCGGGATGTCTGCCGGTGAGAATTACGCGCGTGGTGGTTTCAGACGAGCGAGAGGACGCGGAAGTTGGCTCCCGGTGAGAACACTTGCATTGGCGCCGTGGAACTTGCAATCGCTATGGATAGTACCGCATGCGATGTTCGAGGGAGTACCGGGGTTCTCTGGCGCGGAAACGGTGGTGGCCGTATACTCTTAGGCAACTGGGTATGAGACGGCTCGATTGGCCGCAAGCCCGGTGCGAGGTGCGTCTTCACGAGCCAGTCTTTTTCGCTCGACGTTTCCCAGACCCGGCGCCCCGGCGCGGCGGTTTCCCAGTGGCGCGCCGTAACGCGCTTTCTCCGAATGCAGGCGGACTCGGTTGCCTCCGCTGTTTTCCCTGCCGCTTGTACGTTATGTGACACCCCGCTTGCGCGCCTTGGTCGCGCTCCTGTTTGCGGCACCTGCTGGGCCGATCTTCCTCCACAATCCGGCATGCTGTGCCCCGGCTGCGGCGAAGCGCTCGGCGCGCACCCGTTCGCGAGCGAAGATCGTGGGCCGGGTGACTGGCTTTGCCGCCCGTGTCGGGTGGTGCCGCCGGCTTTCGATCGCGCCGTGGGCTATGGACTGTACGGCGGGACGCTGCGCTCGCTGTTGCATCTGCTGAAATACGAAGGCATGGAGCCGATCGCCCGCCCGCTTGGGGCGCTGATGGCCGCGCAGGTTGCCGCCCTGCCTGCCGTGCCCCGGCGGATGACCGTTATCCCGGTGCCGCTGTTTGCCGGCAAACGGCGGCAGCGCGGGTTCAACCAGGCGGAACTGCTGGCGCGGTCGGTGGCGCGGTCCGGGCGGCAGCACGGGTTGGCGCTCCGGGTGGAAACGGGGTTGCTGGTGCGCCGGAGGGCGACCGAGTCGCAGGCCGGGCTGTCGCCCGCGGGCCGGCGACGCAATGTGCAGGCGGCTTTTTCCGTACCCGGCGCTGAAGGTGGAGCGAAACCGCTGGCCGGGCGCGATCTGCTGTTGATCGACGATATTTACACGACCGGCGCCACGGCGCGGGCTGCATCGGGGGCGCTACGCCGGGCGGGCGCCGCGCAGGTCTGGGTGGCGACCGCCGCACGGGCGCAACGGCAGGAGTTTGCCGAGCCGGTTCATGCCATCGAAACGGCAATGGAGGAGGATGTGGCTTTCTGGGGTTAATACTTTCAGCAGGCTTGGTAAAGGCAAGAGCAACGGCAGGCACAAGGGGAGGTGGCATGTCGCTCAGCAAAAGTACAGTGCACACGCGAAAGGGAAAGCTGTCCAACAAAGCGCACGCTGGTCGTGACCACGGGGCTGGTCTCGCAACCGCGGCCCAGCCCGAAGACCGCACCATCCCGTTTCAGCAGCCCATGCAGACGCCGGTGCTGGTTTTGAACGCTTCCTACGAGCCGATCAACATCTGTGGCGCCCGCCGCGCGCTGGTGCTGGTGCTTAAGGGCGTTGCCAAGACGGAGGAAGAGCAGGGCGCCACCCTCCACGCCGCGCGCATCCGCATACCGCTGCCCTCGGTCATCCGCCTGCTCGAGTACCGGAGAATCCCGCACCAGACCCGCGCGCTCTCCCGCAAGAACATCCTGCTGCGCGACCGCAATACCTGCCAGTACTGCGCGGTCGTGCTTACCGCGGCCGAGCTCACGCTCGACCACGTGACCCCCCGCTCGCGCGGCGGTCAAAGCACCTGGGAGAACCTGGTCGCGTGCTGCCATGCCTGTAACCGGCGCAAGGGCAACCAACTGCTGCATGAGCAGGACGAAATGCAGCTGCTACGGGAGCCGCGGCCATTTTCGCTTCACACCTCGCGTCACATTATGCGCATGATCGGCAACTCCGACCAAAAGTGGCGCAAGTATTTGTACTACTAAGATGGAGAGTAAGGGCGTAAGGTGGAGAGTAATGGTGGCAGAGCAAATTGTCCCGGGGCTGTACTCCATCCCGCTTGGCTTCGTGAATGCCTTCTTTATCGACGAGCCCGGCGAGGGCGTGTTGATCGACACGGGTTTCCGGGTAATGCGGATAAGATTCTGAGCGCACTTCGAGCACTGGGCAAACAACCGGGTGAAATCAAGCACATCCTGCTGACGCATACGCATGCCGACCACATCGGCAACGCAGCCGCGCTCCGGAAAGCAACGGGCGCCCGCACCTACATGCATCCGCTGGACGCGCCTATCACCGAGGCCGGCAAGGGCTTTCGTCCCATGCGGCCAGCACCCGGCCTGCTCAATCGAGCGATGACCGCACTGGTCGGTTTCCGGATCAACACCATGAAGATGAAGGTAGACCCATGTGCCATCGACCAGCGCGTCGAGGATGGGACGGTTCTGCCCCTTGCGGGCGGCATCACCGCTACCCACGCGCCGGGGCACTGTCTGGGGCAGTTGGCCTTTCTGTGGCCGAGGCATGGCGGTGTCCTGTTTGCGGCCGAAACCTGCGGCAATATGTCGAAGCTAGACTGGAGTGTCGCCTATGAGAATATCGCTGAGGGAGAGCGTAGTCTGCAAAAGCTGGCGAAGCTCGATTTCCAGACCGCGTGCTTCGGGCACGGCAAGCCTATTCTCAAGGACGCCGCTGCCCGTTTCCGGCAGAGATGGTCGAGTCCACGCTAAGGGCCGCTTCGCGCTAGCCTGCTCCCGTTACTGCGGCTTTCCATTCGCCGGTGGAACTGTGGATGGCGGTGTTGCCGGAGTCCCACCGGACGCCGGAGTCTCTCTCTCGACCGTCTGGCCGTCATACGTAATCTTCACCGACGTCCCGAAACGTTTGTACTTGGCATACTTCACCACTTCACGCATGTGCACGTCCTGGCTCAGGTACCCGCTGCCGCCTGAGAAGTGCAGCACCCCGTCCCCCTTGGTGTAGATCGGGAACCAGTACTTACCATCGATTTGCTGGCGAAAGGTCATGAATGGCGGCGACAGGTCTTCATGGCCCTTGCGCGTATCGTCCGGCACGTTTTTTCCGTTCGTCACCACGATCTGGTAGTCCTTGGCATCGACCCAGATGCGGCCCTGGAAGTACCGCTTGTTCTTCTCGAGCACCTTGGGCTTCACGTCGAAAACATACGTGTCTACGTCGTCGACGGCCTGTTTGCCGACATACCTTACGTCGTACTGGCCAACATCCTCCTTGGTCAGCACGAACGGGAGCCGGTGCTCGATGTCCTGGAAATCCGCTGGGGACATCATGACCCGCTCGAGCGAGCTTTGCGGCGCTTCCACGACGTGCTCGTAGAGTTTTCCGTCCGGGTCGGCGCTGATGTCGGTCACCTGGTAGTACTCGCCGTCTACTTTCTTCGTGTCGTCGTCGATCGTATCCACCCGCACACTACGCTCATAGGTGTAATTGGCCATGGCGATGCGGAAGTCCGATTCCTTTGCCGTGAACTGGTCGATGATCTGCTGCGGCGGAACCGAGGGCTGCGTCAGGTCGAGCTTGCCGAAGCCTGAGTCGAGCGGCATGGGCGTGTAGGAAACCTGCGACAAACCCGGCATGGCGAACGTGCCGGCGAGCAGCGCGGAGGCGGAAACGAAAAACAGGCGAGACAAGGACACGGTAAACTCCCTCTCTATTAAACGCGCCGGCGCCCGGAAAGACTCACCGCATTTCAGCGCCGGGGTTCCGAGCCGAAGAGTACGGCATCGGCAGCCTTCCCGGCTTCCGGACCGATATGCGGCCGCGCATAGGGCAGCGACACGACCCCGCGATTCGCCCCGAAGTAGGGGTCTTTTGCCGCAATGGCTGCTACATCGACCGGAGGTATGGCAGTCCCGAGCGCGGCGTTGGTGCTCGCGATAAATAGGTTCGCAAACAGCGCATAGCCCGTGTTGGATGGGTGAATGGCATCGAGCCCGAAGATACCGCCCAGGTACAGTGTCGACGCCCGGTACTTGCCGATCGTGACCCCATGCGCGGCAAGCGAATCAATATACCCGTGCACGTCGACCAGGGTTCCGCCCGCGGCGGCCACCTGCTGGGCAATTACCTGGTTGTAGGCGTCGGTCGTGCTCCGCACCTGCGCCACCTCGGACGCAGTCAAAACCTCGCTGGGCGGAAGGGGATTTGGAGACCCTCCTGCTTTGACCAAGTCGATATCGGCCTTGATATCGGCCAGACCGTACCAGTTCACCAGGTCTCCCGGAGCGATATGCAGCAGCGCACTCGATACCGTGACCGGCACATGATCGGCCTCCTCGAGTTCCGTCAGGATTTCCGATGCCTGCGTCATGTACGGAGTTTCCGTGACGTCCGGGATGTTGGCCACAAACAAGTGCGCGCTCGTGCCTGCCTTGAGCGTCGTCATCAGCTGGGTGAACTCGCTCGAGAATTGATCGACCGGAGTCATGGCGTTCGGGTCGCCCATGCCGTCGGCGCGCAGCGCATCGTTGTTGCCGATCCACAGATAGATTGTGGAAGGCTGGCGGGCGATGGCCTGCTGCACCTGCGTTCCGGCCGGAGGGGCTCCCAGCACCAGACCGGCCATGGCCTCGCTGGGGCTTGGCGGCTGGGCGGCGGGGGCGGTGTTCAGGATGTCGGAAAGAAAATAGCCGGGCACGGCCAGGTCGTCGGGCTGTAAGGATGGATCGTCGCGACCGATGGAGACCCCGTGGGCTTGCTCCAGTACGGGCGGCAAGCTGCCCTTGACCAGGGTATAGACGGCCGGCATGCCTGGCGACGCGATCAGCGGCAAGTTGAGTTTGAAACCTGCCTGCCGCGCGACGAGCGACGCCCAGCCGTTCGGCTGCTGGATATCGAGGAGCGAGCCGTTCTGAAATCCGGCGGAGAGCGAGTCGCCCAGGACCACGACCTTGCTGAATGGGGTTGCCGGTGTTGCCGAGGCAGCGGCAAGGCGAGATGCCTGGGCCGCGGACCCGCTTGCGGCGAAAGGCGCGGAGGTAACTCCGCAACCGCTCAGGGCAACGGAAGCAGCGAAAAGAGTAACCCACCAAGCACCCTCAGATACAACCCTAAAACTTAGTCCATGTGACGACATGCAATCCTTGTGGAACAAAGAGGAGTCGCACGAAAGTAACACATAGAGCATTCTTTACCCCAGAGTTATCTTGACAGGGGCCAGATTGCGTTACGTGCAGGCTGTGCAAAACAAGGGCTGCTGTGCTGTAAGGAGGAGGGGCAGCCGAAGCTGCCCCTCCTTCTCCAAAGCTGCCCTTTAGAACTCGAAGCGCATGGCGAATTGCAGCTGCCTGGAAGATCCCGCGTCGCCCGTGGCGGTGCGTGTCTGGGTGATCTGGCCGAAGGTGCTGGTCGCCGAGCCGGTTGCGGTCAGGTTGGGGTTGTAGAAATTGGCGTGATTCAGCATGTCGAACGCATCCACACGCACCACCAGCGCAGCCTGTTCGGCCAGCTTCGTTGTTTTCTCGAGCGAGATATCCGCGTCCGCAAAACCGGGGCCGGTCAGGGCATTGCGGCGCAGGCTGCCGAAACCCACGGCGGGGGCGTAAAAGGTGCAGCCCGGCGTCAGGGTGGTGCAAGTGGCGCCGCTAATGAATGGGACATTGCCGTTCGCGAGCGTGGGGCCGCGACCGGTGCGATAGGCGCCCACCAGTGAAGGCCGGATGGTTCCGGAGGACGAATTCCCGTCAAACGTAGAAGTGGTGACCACATTCATCGGGTTGCCGCCCTGTAGCTGCGTAACGTTTGCAAGCAGCCAACCCTCGGCCAGTCGATTGCCATGGAACGGCAGGCTCCAGGTGCCGGAGAAGACGAAGTGATTGCGCACGTCGAAGTCTGACAGCCCGTAGTCGCCGCGCGGGTTGTAGTTGTCCTGGAGCGAAACGCCGCCCTGCGATCCGAGGGAGTTCTCATCCTGCGATTTGGCCCAGGTGTAGGTGGCGTTGACCTGTACCCCGTGCTGCAGCGCCTTGCGCACCGTGAGCCACAGGGCGTTGTAGTTCGATAGCGAGTCGGAGTCGACCTCGTTGATTGGGCCGACAGGGGCGCCGGGGCGGACGGGGCTCCCCGCCGCTAGATTCGCATAAGGGCGGAAGCGTCGGCCCGCCGGGCCGTTCGGGTATACGTACTGGTTGATATTGCGTGCCAGGCGGAGGTGCTTGCCTTCTGAACCGATATAGCCGATCTCGGCCACGGCGCCCGCTCCGAGCTGCTGCTGCAGGTTCAGGTTGTAGCTTTCGGTATAGGCGTTGGTGAGTTTGGGATTAACCGTGCTGGGCGACGTGCCGGCGAGACCCGCGGTGGAGAACAGCGTATTGACGAGCAGCCCGGGCGAGCCTGCGGGCGCGGTTTCGCTCAACGGGTTTGCGTTGGGGGGGTTGCCGGCGAGCCCGGTCACGACGCCCGCCACTGGCTGGTCGGCCATGATGCCGTAGCCGCCGCGCAGCACCGTTTGCTGGTTACCGCGCGTGTCCCAGATAAAGCCGACACGCGGCTCGTAGTTGTAGTTCTGCGTGTAGGGCTCGCTCACGCGAGAAAGTGTGTCGTTGCCCGGCAGGAAGTTGACGAAGCGGCGGCCGCCCTCGGTTGGCGTCCCGTTCCACTCGTAGCGGAAGCCGATCTCCGCATTGAAACGCGGGGTGATTTTGTAATTGTCGGTAACGAAGCCGCCGACCGCGTTGACAAACACACGGCTGCTCACCTGGGTCGGTGTGACGCTGAAACTATTGGCAAGCCCGGCCACGAAATTGTCGGCGGTGGTGAAATTGATGGCGCCCGAGGTTTGCGAAAAGCTGTCGACAATCGCGCGTCGGTATTCGCCGCCTGCTTTGACGGTGTGCTTGCCGCGGTTCCACGAGAGCGTGTCAGAGAAAATGCCGGTGGTCACAAAGCGGCCCTGGGGGAAACCGGCGGGTCCGCCGAAGTTGAGACCGATATTCGAGACAGTGATCTGCGGCAGCGCGTTGTTGTAGGCGACACCATTCTGAATGCTGAAGTTGGCTGGGTTCTCCGGCGTATTCGGCTGGAAGGCGATGGCGATGCGATTGAAGCCGAGACGCGCCTCGTTGACTACATTGGGTGAGAAGATGTGGACTTCATTCACGGTTCCGATTTGGCGGTGCGCCGTCCGGTGGTCCCCGAAACCGGGGACGGTGTTGCCCTGCAGATTGGGCTCGGTGCGCGCATCCTGCTGCCAGGCGTAGTAGGCGTGCAGGTTATCCACGGCGTTGAAGGTGTGCGACAGGTCGCCTGAGAACTGGTCCGTCCTGACCGGGCCCGGCGAGGAGCCGGTCACAGTGTTGCTGCCGGCTGGGGCTACAGGGATGAGTGGCAGCAGCCCGGCGTAGCCCGGAAGAGGGCTGGTTAAAAGTGTCTGCCGCTGTGCGGCCGTGAGCACGCCGCTGGTCAATGGGAGCGCCTGCCGCTGCCGCAGTCCCTCATAGCTGAGAAAGAAGAAGGTGCGGTCGCGCCAGATCGGTCCGGAGAACGCGCCGCCGAAGTTGTTGCGAATGAACTGGTTCATCGGCGACGGCTTGCGGTTGAAGTAGTTGCGGGCGTCGAAGTAGTTGTTGCGCAGGTAATCGAACGCTTCGCCGTGGAACTGGTTTGTGCCGGAGCGCGTGGCTACGTTGACGATCGCGCCGGACGACCGGCCATACTCGGCCGAGTAGGTCGAGTTCGAAATCTTGAACTCGGATGTAGTGTTGATCGACGGCTGAAACGTGATCTGGTTCTGGGTGATGTCGTTCAGGTTAACGCCGTTAATCATAAAGTTGACCGCGTCTTCTCGCTGGCCGGCGGTGTTGAAGGAGTTCGCGCCCAGGCCGCGGCTCGCGCCGGTCAGGCTGCCGGTCACCGGCGGCACCACTGTGCCCGGGGTCAGGTTGGTCAGGTCGAGAAAATGCCGGCCATTGAGCGGAATTTCCTGCACGGTTTTCTGATCGATAACCTGGCCGACCGTAATGGTCTGCGCGTCCAGGATCGACGCCGCGCTTTGCACCTGCACCACCTCTCCGGCGGAGGCAAGCCCCAGCTTCGCATTGGCCGTGACGCTCTGGTCGACTTGCAGGGTCACGCTTGGGACCTTGTAGTCGGCAAAGCCGGCAGCCTGGATCGTGACGCTGTAATTGCCAGGCTGCAGCGAGGGCACCGCATAGTTACCGGCGGTGTCGGACGAGACTTTGCGGTCTGTACCCGTGGCCAGGCCGTGCACGGTCACCTGGGCCTGCGGAACCAAAGCACCTGAGGGATCCGTGACGGTGCCGGAAAGCGTGGCGGTGGACTGGGCAAGACCCGTGCCACTGGTGAGAGCGAATACGGAAAGGGCGATCGCCTGTTTGCGATAGTTCAAAGAACCTCCAGAGGGGAACCGTTGAGATGGGCAAGGCTGCCGCGAAAAAGAGGCGCCTGTTTGCCGTTCAGAAAAAAGCAGCGGACTGGGGCGGCTTTGGATGGAGAGCCGTCTAGTGTCCAATTTTTATCACGGGACTGGATACAGAAGCGGCTACAGGAGCATAAACACACTGGGCTACCCCGGCTAAAATGGAAGAATGGCTTTACCATCCAGCAACGCCTCTATTCGGGCTATCGACGCCATCGACGACCTGTTCGCTTCCGTCGGGCTGCGGCATGGACGTCGTCAAATCCTGAGCGCAGGCTATGTGCCGCAGGCGCGGCATACTTGGCAGCAGGTTCCCGCGCCCCAGGCCCAGGAGCTGGCGCGCGCCCGAACGGTGCAGGCGCTTAAAAGTTCAGTGCTGGCGGCCGCGGGTGTGCGCCATGGTTTTGCGACACGGAGCGGCGGGGCAAGCACTGTGTATTTGAAAATCGGTGAGGAGTCCGGCGAGCAGCATGCGGAAAATGCCGGCGATCTAAATTTTGGTTTTACCGCATCCGACACGCGTGAGCACGTGATCGAGAATCGCGCGCGGCTCACCAATCACGTTTACGGCGAGACGCGGCCGCTGGTGACGCTGCGCCAGATCCATTCCTCGCTGATGCACCGGGTTGGAAGGGAACACGCGGGCGAGGGAGCCGTGCTCGCAGGCGATGGAATGATGACGGACGAGCCCGGTGTGGTGCTCGGCATCCAGACAGCGGATTGTGTGCCGGTGCTGCTTGCCGACCGCAAACGAAGAGCGGTCGCTGCATTCCATGCCGGCTGGCGCGGAACGCTGGCTCGCATCGTGGAACGGGGTGTGGGCCGTATGCGCCTGGAATTCGGTTCGGACCCGAAAGACTTGGTAGCTGCGATCGGGCCGGCAATTGGGCAGTGCTGCTACCCCGTGGGCGAAAACGTGGAGCACGAGTTCCGCTCGCAGTTTAGCTATGCTGATGAGCTTTTCCGCGAGGTGTATGACTCGGACCCGGTGCGGAAGAAGTATCCGATGCTGTTCTTGTCAGCCCGTGCGCCTGGCCACAGCAACCTCGGGCCCAACCTCCACCTGGACCTGTCGGAGGCGAACCGGAGGCAGTTGCTGGCGGCTGGTGTTCAGACCGAGGCGATCGAAGTTCTGGGGCAATGCACGAGTTGCCGGACGGACCTTTTCTTTTCATACAGGGCAGAGCAGGGATTTACGGGTCGGATGCTGGCGGTGATTGCGCAGGATTAGGCTGCGGGTTCTTTTGTCTCATCCACATGACTGGACGCAGCTGGATTCATGAGGTCGCGTAGTTCCTTGCTGGGCTTGAAGTAAGGAACACGCTTGGCTGGCACTTCGACCTTGGCCCCGGTTTTGGGGTTGCGACCCACGCGCGGTTTACGACCCCGAATCCGGAAGGAGCCGAAACCGCGAATCTCGATTTTGTCCCCTTTTTGCAGAGCGCCGATCACCGCGTCAAACACAGTCTCTACGATGACCTCCCCATCCCGTCGGGTGAGGTCTCGCAGCGTTAGGACCTCTTCGATGAGGTCTGCTTTGGTTACCGTTGTCCCCTGTGTCGCCATGCGAGCTTGCCGATCCTTCAAACGCCTCGTTTGTGCTTCATGCGAGTCGGTAACAGTGTAGATGCAGCCGATATTATGGCGGAGCCTATGGATTCGTGTTTACCGGAAATACTAAAAGGACGAAGAAGCGAAGTATGAACTCTCGCCCGCTGCCAGTTTCAGGAGGAAAGCGGGGATACGCTCCCGGGCCGATAGTGCGACTGCTTCGCCTGCACCGAAACGCCCATTTCAGCACTCCACTCGACGATCATTGAGGGTGCGCAGTCGCCGCAGAGCCAGTAGTGTTCCAGATTGCGGAGCCGTTTGCCGTCCGGACCGAGACGCGCGCTTGCCACATCAAAAACAAAAATCCGGCCATCGCGCAAATAGTGCAGTGGCTTGTTGCATTGGGGATTCGCACAATTATTTACCATGGTGACTACTCCTCAGCTTGCGCTTCAACGCTGCCTGTACTGCCCTTATCCAATCTCACCCAAGGTGAACAGTCTGACTCTTGTAAGATGCCGGTCAAGCTTTCCGTGCCCCCCATTTTGACACCTGCCGGCCGCGTTGCTAATATCACTGTTGGCGCAGGTCCGCGCAGCTGTGTGTCCCCGTCGTCCAGTGGCCTAGGACACCGCCCTTTCACGGCGGTAACACGGGTTCGAATCCCGTCGGGGACGCCAAATGCCTTCAGGCAGTTATAGCATCTAGCTCCAGATTTCCGGGTACATCTTCAGTCCGATTTCGCGGCCGAATCATGGCAATCACCTTACTCTGAGCCAGACGTTTGGTGAGGGTTACCGCCTGCGTGTAGAGGTCGAGCGTGATTCTCGCAGAGGCGTGGCGCAAGAGCTCCTGCACTGTTTCGCGTCTTCCCCGACAACCGACCGCTCAACGCGCAGCAGAAGATTTTTGAAATCTACATCAGCCCACTGCTAGCCGGTCAGTTCTCCACGACGTAAACCCGTGACCATATCGAGTAAGACCAGCACCCTTCCCTTAGTGCCAGCCCCTCAAGCAAGGCTCGCATCTCCTCGAGCTCGAGGATTTCGGGAATGCGCTCACGTTTGCCGGCTTTGCCGGACATCGCGAGTCGAGCACGCTTTGCCTTCATCTCCGTTATCGATCAGTTCCGTTTCTCGATAATGCCGAATCAGCATGTCCATCGTGATTGCCTTCGTGCCGCTAGGCCCATCAGCATTGATTGCCAATCGGACTCCAGCAAACGCTTTTCCGCTGCGGCTTTCGATAGGTACCGAGCCACCGAGCCGATTTGCCGCTTGCGAGCTACGCGTCTGCCATCCGGCAACGTTTCCCGCCATCTAAAAATTCATACTGGCTCACCGCTTCCATTCAGGGAGGGAGATACAGCCTTTCTGGTTCCGCGCCTTTCTCATGACGCCTCCTTTCGGTGAGGCGCGGATCGCACTGGTTCTCCGACTTTAACTCTGAAACACAGGGCAGGCCGGCTTGCATTCATGAACGGCAGGAACATACCAGACTCATCAACTCTGGTATGTTGTACAGGTGCTCGGAAGAGTGCAAGTCTGACACAGGCGGTCCCCGGAATGGGGGCCGCGTATGATTAGCTATTCTCGTATTGAAGCAATCAGGCTCGATTTAGTGGAGGAACGACCGCCTTGGGTCAGATTACAGACTCCCTACTAACAGAGTTTGCACAGGAGTATGACCTTGGCACCTTAAGAAAAGCAAGCGTTTTGAGCATTTACTGCTCATCTGATCTTGGGTCGCGAGCAATCTGAGACATTCAGTACAGATGATTTTGTGGTCGGCGACGGCGAATCCAAGGGTGGGGAGATACGGGGATTGACGCTATCGCAGTTATAGTGAACGGCTCTCTGATATCAGATATTGAAGAATTAGAAGAGCTACAAAGAGTTACAAGGGGCTCAAGAACAAGGTGGGAAAGGATATTTTCGTTGAGAATCAAAGGATGGAACTATATTACATCGCCGCATTAGCTCTATATAAAGTGGACTATATGTTCAGGAATGGACACTTGGATTCAAAGTTCAATCTATCTAAATTCCAAATCATTATGGCGTTCCGCATTTTGGTGGCGAGCTATGAGATGCCTGCTATGACTGCCAATAAGATGGAGGCATACTGCAGGCAACTCACGGATGTTTGCAGGATTCCGCAAAATCCTCGGACTATCTTATCCGCGCTGCAAATATTGTGGAGGCTGCGATCGCTGGAAATTTTGATAGCGATTTCATTAGAACTGGGCCAGTTACGGAGTCGATAATTAAACTTAGCGCTGAGCAGCATGCAGAATTGTAGGAGGAAATTGAATAACAATCAGGAATTAGAAGTGTTTTCCGCCTTGGTTGCAAAGGTCTTGTGCGTTCCCAAGGCAGAAATACTCCGCCGTGAAGCGGATTATCAAAAGATTGTGGACGAGAACCAGAACAGGCGAGGCCCGAAGCGGAAGACTAAACCTTCCGCTTCCCCCGGCCCTGTCGAAACGTCTCACGCTTAGAAAGCGGCTTCCTTTTTTCGACTCCTTGCCGGTCAACTCCGCATACGTCAACCGCTTGCCTACAACCTGCGTAACGGCGAGGGCGAATCGATCGCCGTCATTCATCGGGTTATCGCGTGTCGCGCGATTGTTGTAGCGGAAGACCTACTTGCCAATGTAGCGATCCAAGTGGAACGGCTCAACCGCAACATATGTTCCCCGAAGCTCGCGCTTGAGTAGGCTCCCAAAGTTTTCTATACCTTGAGTGTGCACTTGGCCGTGAACATACTCTTGAACGTGGTTTACGGTGTCGTGAACGTACTCGCGAGCGGCCAAGTTGTCGCACCCGACTGCATTATCCGTATAGACCGTTGAATCTGCTCAAGAAATTGCATTCTGAAGCGTCTCGCGCTTGACGTTCGGCACAACCTTAGCCCGGACTTGACGGCTTTCACGATCAAGCATGCCCATGACTGGAGTTTTAGGACGTGCCGAGAGAGCCGTGTACCTGGCTTGACGCTTGTCAGCGTGCAATCTTGCGAGGATCGGGGCCGATGAACGTCTCATCGACCTCTACTGGTCCATTAACACCCATCTTGCTCTCCGCTGCCTCGCCAAGAGCAAGCCGAATGCGGTGAACCATGTGCCAAGCGGACTTCTGTGTGATTCCGAGCGACCTGCTCATCTCGTGAGAGGAGACCCCATTCTTTGAGTTCGCTACCAGCCACATGCATGCCAGCCATTTGTCTAGGCTGATTGCGCTGTCCTCAAAGATCGTACCGACCTTAATAGAGAACTGAGCCTTCGGGTGCCGTGTCTTGCATTGCCATACCTTGCGCGAGGCGACGTAGGACACCTTATCCGAACCGCAGTTCGACACTTCACTACGCTATCCGGCCAGCGGCTTTCCATTAAGAAGCGGTGCAGTTGTGATCTTTCCCCGATTGAGTGGACACAACTGCTAGGCTGAACGAGCTTAGCGAGGAGTGTCTGATGAGTGAAGTACATCGTCGTATCTTTCCTGAGGCATTTAAGCGCGAGGCGGTAGCGCGGGTAGCCTCGAGCGGGATGGTTCCTTCGAAGGTGGCCAGTGAGTTGGGCTTGCACGAGACAGTGCTTCGGCGCTGGATGCGGCAGTTCAGCGTTTCTTCCGGGACAGCGCCTACTTCACAGCAGCGGGCGCAGCCGGTGACTTCTTCTGTTGCGGATCTCACAGCTGAAAACAGCCGTCTGCGGAGGGAGAACGATCGGCTGCGAATAGACCGAGAGATCTTAAAATAAACCGTGACCATCTTCGGGGTGACGGCAAAATGAAGTTCTCTTTTATTCAGGAAAACTGCGGCACATGGCCGGTGCGCATGATGTGTGCGGTGCTGGGCATCTCAGCGAGCGGCTACTACGCGCGGCGAAACCGTCCCGAGAGCAAACGCGCAACGGCCAACCGGCAGCTACTCGGAGAGATTCGGAGGATCCATATCGGGAGCAGCGGCGCCTATGGATCGCCGCGCATCCACGCGGTCCTGCGCCGCACGGGCCAACCTGTGGGCCGCAGCCGCGTGGAAACGCTGATGCGCTGTGCAGGCCTGCGCGGATTGGCTGCCCTCCCGCGCCGGGTGAGAACCACCGACAGCTGCCACAACTATCCAATCGCTCCCAACAGGCTGGCGCGCAACTTCACCGCGCTGAAGCCTATACCCGGGTGTGGCTCGCCGACCTCACGTATATAGCTACCGGAGAAGGTTGGCTGTATCTGGCCGCCATTCTGGCCGCCTGCACCAGGAAGATCGTCGGCTGGTCCATGCGCGACACGCTGCACACGGAAATTGCACTGGATGCCTTGGCCATGGCCCTTGAGCGGCAACGTCCTGGAGCCGGTCTCCTCCATCACTCAGATCGTGGCATCCAGTACGCCGCTGAAGCCTATCGCCAGACCCTGGCTGCGGCAAACATCACCCCGTCCATGAGCCGGAAAGGCAATTGCTGGGATAATGCTCCGATGGAGAGCTTCTTCCACACTCTCAAAACCGAACGAGTGCACCACCGCGTCTACGCCACCAAAGAACAAGCCCGGCGAGACCTGTTCGCCTACATCGAAGGCTTTTACAACTCCCATCGCCTCCACTCCGCGCTCGGCTATCGCAGCCCCGCCGAGATGGAGCGCGCCGCAGCTTAACCCGTTCACTTTTTCGGGGGAAGATCATCACCGCCGGACGGCAGCCGCCTCGCCGCCATGATCCCACCCCTGGTCCATCCGCATCCGTTGCTGACGATTCGAAAGTTTACGGCCTGCGGCTTTTCTCTTACCGATCTGATCGAGTCTGGCATGCTGCCAGAAGCGCAGCGGAGACTTTGACTGCTGCCGTGCGGATGGGTAAGAACATCCTCATCGCGGGAGCGACCTCGACCGGAAACACGACCTTGGCCGGTGTGCTCGCCGATGCAATCCCGGAGCAAAAATGTATCTTGATCATTGAGGTTACTTCCGAGCTGCACATACGCAAGCCGCATGTGGAGTCCTTGGAGTCCCAAGCGGACACGCACCGCGGCACCATCACCTTCGACGACCTGCTCAAGGCCATCCTCCGCCACCGGCCCGCTCTGCTAGGTAAGAAGCAAATCATCAAGCGGCCGCGCCAGCACGCCATCACCGGAACGCGCCCGCGATCGAAGGAGTAGACAGATTCCGTACCGCGCAACCGAGGCCGTCGCCTCGGCAGAAGAGAAACAATCCTCGACGAAGTGCAACTTGATCCCGAGGGACCTGAAATGGTTCTCGGTTTCTTCAAATCGCAACGGCAACGCCCCTCTGGCGAAAGCAATCATCGACACTGATTCAAGCGCCTCCGGCGCGATTGCTCGCTTCGCCGCCAGAGAATGCCCCGCTGGCAGAAGCACGGCTAGATGCTCCTCATAGATCTTACGCACCAGAAGTGACGGCTCTTTGAGGGGCAGGTAGCCGAACCCGGCATCAAGCTCTCCTCGGATCACCTTCGCGACACAGGACTCTGTTAGGGAACTCTCATATTGCATTGCTACGTCGCTCCGCCGACGCACCCCAAGCTCCCGGATAATTTCGATCAGCGAGGGGCTCAGGAATGTCGAGTAACCAACTGAGAAGCGGTTTGTGCGCAGCCGTACGCGCGACTGCACTAGTTTAACTCCAGTACGTGCGTGCAGGATTGGCCTCGAAGGCTTCGGGAACGAGGACCATGCCCTTCTTCGTTCAGGATCCATATGTCCCGCCGCTGATTGAACAGCCGGGCTCCCACGGCCTGCTCAAGCGCCGCGATCTGCTTACCCATCGCCGACCGGCTCAGCCCAAGCGCCTCACCAGCGCGCTCCCGGCTGCCTTCATGCGCGATCGTCACCAGTGCGAGCAGCTCCTCCATCGTATGTTGCCGCCGCGCCGAATGAGTTGATGAGCGGCTGCGTGGGAGAGTGAAAGATGCCATAGAAGGTCCGTCCAGCAAAGCCGGCAATACGTGAGAAGAGCAGAAGAACCGGGTGAAGACCGGCCACGCAAAGGCGGTGTACCCCGTCCAGTTATGCAGACCGAAAGATGTAGATCTTGGGGCGAGGCCAGTTCTTGACCGGCTGTAGAGAACAGAGACCAGCAAGCCCAGAAGGGTGTTGCCGGTCAGCAGCAGCAGCGCCGCAAGGCCGACATAACTGGAGAGATTGACTGCGGACACGGGAAATCTCTGATTCGAAACACGAATCCGCAGGTAAAGCGTATAGGCGCGTGCAGGGCAACGGATCATCAGGAATTGAATGTGCGGAGCTGAGAGCAAAAGCAGGGGTGGCGCTCCCCCATATACGAAGGAGATTCGAACGAAAAGAACGAAGAATGAACCGCAAGCAGCAACGCCACGGCCCGAAATCGAAGGCGCGTGCTTAAACCCCACCACGTTGTCAGCTACGAAGTTGGCGCACGAAAGCGTGCCATGGTGACTCAACGCTTGCCGTGTTACGCCTGTGCATCGAAGCCGGAGATTACGTCGAAAAGCTCTTCATCGATGGCTTCCTGCCGCAGCCGGTGATAGGTGCGATTCAGATCGTCCAGCATTCCCTCAATATTTTTTTCAGCGCGCTGCATCGCGGCCAGCCGGCTTGCGGTTTCGCTTGCCAGCGAAGCGGCGCAGGCCTGAAACAGCAGCACGAACAGGTACTCCCGGACAAACGCTCCGAGCGCCGGGGTTTCGCCTTGGACAACCTCGGGCAGCTTGGCGGTCGGCCACTTGATTGCACTTATCGTGCGGTGCCATTCAGCATCAAGCGGCAGCAGCGGGCGGCTGGCCGGTTCATACAACGATCCCGGCTTGGGCGCGTTGTAGTAGATCAGCACCTCGGCTGCCTCGCCCTGCTCGCGAGCGGCTTCGATCGCAACCAGCAACTGCCCGACTAAGGGAGCGATCGCGTCGATGGAGCCTGGCACGGGCAGCAGTTCGATGCTTTTATCTGGCAAGCTGTCCGTCAAAACCTCCCGCGCACGCTCCCCGATCGCCCATGCGCGTTTTACGGTGCCGGGCAACGCGCGCACAGCGTCAACGGCAAAATCCACGATGACTTCATTGAAGCTACCCACGAGTCCCTGGTCCGAGCCGAAAACGACCAGAGCGAGCGCGCCCTCGCGCGGCCGGGGTTTTTCCGCGACAGGAGATGCCTGGCTCGTTTGTCGCAGGCAGGCAGACAGCGCCAGTTCCACGGTGTGCGTGTAAGCTCCGAGCGACTCGACCGCCTTCTCGTATTGTCCGATGCTTGCTGCCGCCACGGCCTTCATTGATCGCACCACGACCCGAAGATCGGACGCGCCGGATATTTGGCGGCCCAGGCTTTCCGTTTGCCCGCTCATGCGGCAGGCTTTGCTGGCGCTTGCTCTGCCGTCTCGAACGGTGCCAACGCCTTTGCGGCTGCGTCGAGCATGGTTTTCCGGTCATCGTCACTCAGTTTGCTGCCGGTTGTCAGGCCCGCGACAAGGGCAGCCGGCAGACTGACGGCCTCGGTCCGCAAGGCACCCTGTGCCTCCTGCATGCGCTCGACCGGCACTGGGTCGAACAGGTTTTCCGTCAGCGCGAGCAGAATCATGACTTGTTCCCCAAGCGAGACCGGCTGCGATTCCGCCTGCTTGAGGCACGCGCGGATGCGTTGCCCGCGGTCGATGAGTTTGCGGCTGTCCGCATCGAGGCGGGTTCCGAATTTCGAGAAGGTTTCCAGCTCCTCGAACTGGGAGTACGCCAGCTTCAGGTTCCCCGCCACGGCGCGATAGGCGGCTCGCTGGGCGGCCCTGCCGACGCGGGAAACCGACTTGCCGACATCGACCGCCGGGAGCGTTCCCAGCTCGAACAGTGTCGGCGACAGATAGACCTGCCCATCGGTGATTGAAATCAGATTCGTCGGAATGTAGGCGGAAATATCCTGAGCGTCCGTCTCGATGATGGGCAACGCCGTCAATGAACCGCCGCCCAGTTCCTTGCGCAGATGCGTCGAGCGCTCCAGCATGCGCGAGTGAATGTAGAAAATATCGCCCGGGAACGCCTCGCGGCCCGGCGGACGGCGCAGCAGCAGAGAAAGCTCGCGGTAAGCGCGCGCATGCTGCGTCAGGTCGTCGTACACGATCAGCACATCGCGCCCGTTCTCCATGAAGTGCTCCGCGATGCTTGTCGCGGCATACGGCGTGACATACACTAGGCCCGGCGCGTCGTTGCCCTCGGCGACCACGACCACCGTGTACTCCATTGCGCCTTGCGCGTGCAGGATCGCAACTACCTTAGCCACCGCCGCCGCCCGTTGACCGATCGCGCAGTAGACGCAGAGCACGTCCTGCCCGCGCTGGTTCAGGATGGTGTCGATCGCAATCGCGGTCTTTCCCGTTTGCCGGTCGCCGAGGATTAACTCACGCTGCCCGTAGCCGATGGGGATCAAGGCGTCGATCACCTTCAAGCCCGTTTGCAGCGGCTCGGTTACCGGTGAGCGATCCATGATTGGGGGCGCCGGGCGTTCTACCGGCAAACGCTGTTCCGCAGCGAGAGGACCCAGACCATCCAGCGGTTGGCCCAGCGGGTCGATCACACGACCCAGCAGGCTGTCTCCCACGATGACATCCATGACGCGGCCGGTGCGTTCCACTTCATCGCCCGCGTGCAGATGTTGGTAGTCGCCGAGCAGGATGACGCCTACTTCCTCCTCGTCCACGTTGAAGGCCATGCCGAGCAAGCCGCCCGGAAAGCTCACGAGCTCCTCGTAGCCTACTCCCGGCAACCCGGAGATCATGGCGATTCCCATGGAAACGCTGGTGATGACGCCTACCTCATGCAGCGTGAGCGCCGGGAAAAAAGCTTCGCGCGCCTGGTCCAGAGCAGCGAAAGCGCCATATATCGCTGTCTCGAACAGACCAGGCTTTGCACTCATTTCACCCCCGCATGGACCGGAGCTTGCGTCACGGATGCATGGTTAGGCGCGGACTCCGGCCTGGGCGAAACTTTTGCCTTGGGTTCGCCTTTCACCGCAAGGGCGGACTGAATCTCAATCAATGCGCTTACCTTTTCGTTGAAGGACGTTAAATAACCCGCGATACTCCACTCGAGCTTCTGTCCGCTTGCGGTCAATTCGATTCCACATACCGCCTGAGGCGCGGTTTCAAACCTGACCCGGATTTCCGCCGAGAAGCTTTCATTGAGCGCATTCCGAATCGCCGCTTGCTGCGCGGCGGGCATCGCAAAAACGCTGCGCACGAGGGACGGTTCCGAGGAAGACCTGAGTGCCGTGCCCAAGGCGTCCTTGTCTTTTCCGTTCAGGGCGTGCAAGCGGCGGGTAAACACCTCGCCCATGCGTTCTTCCAGAGTGACGGTGGCCAGGTCCGCCAGTGTTCTGCGCGTGATACTGAAGACCTCTTTCTTGGCTAATTGAGTCAGCTCATCGCCCAGCTTGGCCAGGTCGCTCTGCAATGCCGCAGTTTGGCCGGCGCGCGCCTTCTCCGCGTCCTTATGCGCTTCTTCGAGGAGCCGGTCGTGCTCGGCCTTTGCGTCGTCTCTTGCTTTGGCGAGCAGAGCCTCGCGCTGATTATCGAAGGCCTTGTTTTTGCCGTCGAATTCGCTGTGTTCCTTCTCCGCCTCGGCTTTTTTCGTGTCGGCTTCGGCAAGCTCCGCGGCGATCCGCTTTTCCCGGCCGTCGATCGCGGTGAGGATGGGCTTGTACAGAAAATGCTTAAGGAGCCAGACCAGTACCAGGAAATTGAGAACCTGCGCGCCTACCGTGAACCAATTGATAAGCATGATTCACTTCCCGCTCGTCTGGGCGATGGCATGGCTCCAGAACGGATTAGCGAAGATAAGTATCATCGCTACGACGAAGCAGTAAATCGCCAGTGACTCGATCATTGCAAGGCCGACGAACAAGGTTCGCGTGATCGTGGACGCCGCATCCGGCTGCTGTGCCACGGAAGCAAGGCATGTCGCGACAGCTTTGCCTTCTCCCAGGGCCGGACCGATGGACCCGATGGCGATGGTGATTCCGGCGGTTGCAATCGATGCGACGGCTATGAGTGTGCTGCTGTCCATATAGGTCCTTATGTGGCCTGCGCAGCGATTTCTGTCTTCGCGACGGGTTTGGCTTGAAGCGCGGGCTTCGGCTTGGTAACGAGGGTGGCAGCGGCGATATACACCGCCGCCAGAATGAAGAAGATATAGGCCTGCACCATCCCGGTGAGCAGACCGAGCGCTGTCAACAGAATCGGAAAGAGAAAAGGTGTGATTGTCGGCAGAATGCCGACGATCATGACGCCGCTCATCATGTTGCCGAACAAGCGAACGGCCAAGGCCAGCGTGCGCGAGAGTTCACTGATGATGTTGAAGGGAAGCATGATCCAGGTCGGCTGGGTGTATGTCTTGAGATAGCCGAGCAGGCCCTGCTCCCGAATGCCAAACAACGGCACGGCAAAGAAAACACAAAGCGCCAGGGCCGCCGTGGTCGAAAGCGAACCTGTCGGCGGCTTGTAGCCCGGCAACACGATACAAAGACTGCACAGCGCGACAAACAGGAAGAGTGTGCCGAGGAACGGGAGGTACCTTTTCGGCTGGCTCAAGCCTAGTTCCCTGAGCTGCATTTCTATCGTCGTCACGATAATTTCCAGCAAGCTCTGCCAGCGTGAGATGTTTCCTTCAATTGCCAGCTTGCGCGTGACCAGTTTTGCGCCCACCGCCATCGCGAGCATCATGGCCCAGGTGGTCACGATCGTCCCGTTGAGTACCAGGAAGCCGTGATGCCAGAAGATCTGCTGGTCCGAGGTTAAATTCATGGATTGGCCGCCTTTGTCATCGTGCGGTCACTTGTGGAAAGCACCATCGAGATGCGTACCAGCACAAAGCCGCCCAGGCAGGCCGCCAGCCGCCGCCAGTCGCCGCGCGCTACCATCATGAAGCCCGTTACCACTAAAACAGTCCGCAGTGTCAAACTTCCGGCAAAGAACAGCCCAGGCTGCGCAGCTGTCATCCCTTTCTGAACGGTCCACCAAAGCCCGCCGAAAAAGACGACCCCCAGCAGCACCCCAACCAGTGCATTGAACGAAACCATCAGGATTTCATTCATCTCATTCATCATCAGGTCCCGTTTCCTCGTGCATTGCCGCATACTCTTGCGCTACCCAGTACCAGACATTCGCACAGCCAAGCACCAGGCCCGCCACCAACAGGGGCAGCGTCCAGGGGTGCGCAGCGGCCGGGTGGCGCTTGTCAAGCCACAGCCCGAGTGCCGCGCCGGCGAGTGTCGGTATTGCCACGGACCAACCGACTAACCCGAACATGCCCAGACCGCGCCAGATAGTCCCCGGCCCTTCGCGTTGCACTTTCAGCTTGCGGGCGGCTTGTGCGCCGACCTGCCTGAGGAACTCCGCGTTTTTCTCAACGCTCATGCACCAGCTCCGCGAACCGGCTCAGCAGCGTGGCTTCCATCTTCGCCACCGCCGCATGGGCATCCTGCTCGCCGGCATTGAGGGTCAGGAACTGCTGCTTCACCGCCTCATGCAGTGTGCCAAGGTCCTTACCCTCGATGGCATGGCGTACTGAGACCGCGACCTCGCCGCCTGTTTTCACCAGCACACCCCCGTCCACCGCCAGGTACACCACACCTTCCCCGGCCGTTTCGTACATCAGGAGTCCGGGCATCAGTGCCGCCACGCAATCGAGCCGCTGCGGCAGCAGGCCGAACGAACCAGCGCTTGTCTCGGCAACGATGCGGAGGACGTCCTCCCGGTCCGCGAACACGGCCGAGGGCAACAGGATTTTAAGCCGCATGGGCGGCCGCCGGTTCAGTTACGGTCGGTTTGGCGGGCGGTTGCTGGCCCGGCTTATTCTTTGCGGCGGCGGCGGCCGCAGGCTTTTGCGCGTCGCCGATCGCGCCGATCATGTACAGCGCGGCCTCCGGATAGTCCTTGAACTCGTCCTTCAAAATACGCTCGCAGCCGTCGAGCGAATCCTTGAGACTCACCAGCTTTCCCTTTGTTCCGCTGAACTGCTCGGTGGCGAAGAACGGCTGCGTCAGAAAACGTTCGAGCCGCCGCGCCCGGCCCACGGTCATGCGATCCTTCATCGAAAGCTGATCGAGTCCCAACATGGCAACAATATCCTTGAGCGTTTCATACTCAGCCAATGTCCGGCGTATCTCCTGGGCCAAGGCGTAATGCCGCGCACCCACGATGCCCGGCGTCGCCATCTTCGAATTCGATTGGAGCAAGTCGATCGCCGGATACAGCCCTTCGCTCGCCCGCTTCCTCGACAATACGATCGAGGCGGATAGATGCGAAAACACGTGCACCGCTGCCGGATCAGTCAGGTCGTCGGCAGGGACGTAGACCGCCTGAATCGAGGTAATCGCGCCGGCGCGTGTGTTGGCGATCCGCTCCTCTAGACCCGACAGCTCGGTGCTCATCGTCGACTGATAGCCGAGCCGCGAAGGCATCTGCCCCATCAGACCCGCCACCTCCATTCCCGCCTGGATGAAGCGGAAGATGTTGTCGATCAGCAGCAGCACATCGCGGTGCTCGTCGTCGCGGAAATACTCCGCCATCGTAAGTGCCACGTCCGCCACGCGAAACCTGCTTCCCGGCGGCTCGTTCATCTGCCCGTACACCATGACCATGTTCTCGAGCACCCCGGCATCCTTCATCGCGCTGTACAGCTCTTCGCCCTCGCGGCAGCGCTCGCCGATGCCGCAGAAGATGCTCACTCCCTGCTGATGCCCGACCATGTTGTGGATCATCTCCGTCAGCAAAACCGTTTTGCCCACGCCGGCGCCGCCGAACAGCCCCGCCTTACCGCCTCGCTCTAAGAGCACAAGTACGTCGATCGCCTTGATGCCGGTCTCAAACACCTCGGACTTGGTGGAGCGCTCGGACAGCGGCGGAGGCAGCCGATGCGCCGGGCGCCATCGCACTCCGTCCGGCTGCGGCTTTCGGTCGATCGCGCGGCCAAACACGTCGAACATCCTGGACACGATCTGCTTGCCGACCGGCGCCTGCAACGGGCTGCCGGTATCCACGACCCGCATGCCTCGCACCAGGCCCTGCGTCTGCGTCAGCGCAATACCGCGCACCCGGTTCGCGCTTAGCTGCTTCTGCACCTCGATCACGATTTTGTCGTCGGGGCCCGCGTGCAGCACCGAGAAGATCGACGGCAGCCCACTCGCAAACTCCACGTCGACGACGCTGCCCCGTACCGAAATCACCACTCCGCGATGAATGGTTGCGCTTTCGTCTGTGCCCTCGACTCCAACCACATTGCCCCGTTTCCGATTCTCGCCTGAAGCTCCCCAACCGCCCCGCGCTAACTTGTGCCACGTGATAGGAACACTGACGAATCATGGCGCGGCAGCGTTCATAATGCTGTGCTGTTTTGCTCAAAAGAACTCCGGTGAGCTAAACAGATCAGAAAACTTCAGAGGTGCGCCGCATGATGTTGTAAGCCGAGTGAAGCTGAGGGTTGCCATTGAGCACTGTTCTTTCGAGAGCGGCCTCGGCAAAAGCAGTAATGAAGATGCTTGAAAAGGAGTAACCTGAGAATGACAAAACCGGAGCAGTTCTTGTGGATTGCCCAGACAGCGATTCTTGCGGATGTTCTATCCCGAGCTTCGCATCCACACCACAGCCTGGAAACGCATGCGGCGGCGAGCTCTTCAACCGCGCTAAGTCTTTCAAATCAAGCGGTCTATGCAAGCGAGCATATACCCTCCGACATGAGCGCCTTTGAGGCTGTGCATGAATTCTGTCTCTTCACCCTTTGGTCTCCCGACGAGAAGTTAAACGATGCAGAGCGCAACCGGATAGCTGTTCCGCGTTGGTTTACCCCCGAGCTCTTGCCGATACTTTAGCGAGGCCGGAAGACGCTTTTTTCAGCTCCGAAAGCCGCGTCGCTGAGATCTGGTTGATGTCCATGATTGCGGCACGACCGAAGGATGGGATTATGCACTCGGAAAAATAAAGCTCCTGCCGGTCGAGGAATAAATTTACCTCGTTCAGCCTACAGATAAGGGGTAGAAAACTATGGCATCGATTGCTCACGCCCTCAAAGCGGTGGAGTTCGACAGCGACGGATCCGCGGAAACCATCTACAAGGAATACTGGTTCACCACGTTGATACGAGGGTTTGTCGCGCTTTTGGCAGGATCCGTGATTTTGATCGTTCCCGAGCTGGCCACCACCGTTCTGGTTGCGCCTTTCACCATCGTCGCATCCATAGTTTGCCTGGGAGCGTATGGGATATTCGACAGCGCAATGGTGCTCGCGACCAGCTTCATGGTTTCCCGAGCCAGCCCGGGTAGGCTGGCTCTTCGTTTTCAAGGGGTTATCGGCGCGATCATCGGTGCGCTGCTGTTTGCGCTCGTTTACAGCGAGATCGACCTTCACTGGTTTCTGTATCTTGCGGCGGTACAGGCCGCGGGAGCATCCATAGCGGAGTTGACAGTCGGCAGGAGCATACCCATTGTTCACGGAGTATTCAGGCGCTACGCCTCCGCCGGCGTTGCGGCTTGTTCGGCCGTTCTGCTTCTTTTCGGCATGCACTTGTCCCTCCGCGGCGTTCTCTGGCTTTTGTTCGGCTATTTGGGAGTGTTCGGCTTCACACTGGTCCAACTCTCCGCCAAAATGCTTTTCGCCGACCGGCAGGTGGAACAATCGCAGCTCCGGTTGCCTTAGCTGCTCCGGTCCTGCATCAGGCCTGAAAGCATCAATGCGAGTTACTCATTTAGCTGAGTTTGAGGCGGGCGAAAAGAGGAATTTTGATCGCCGTCAGGATTATCCCGAAGGTGAGCGCCCCAGCGAACTCCCCGAACACAACAGAGGGCGGCAGCGGTGCCATTGCGATCCCGCTCGTTGCCAGTGCCGAAATGATGAGTAGGTCGGCTATGGAGGAAGCGATGAGCCAGCCGGTCGGGCGTAGACCCAAGAGGTAACGGCGTTCTCGTATTGCATAGATGGTGGCCTGGCTCCCGAACACGATGGCCACGGCGGACAAAGTCCGCAATTGCTCCAGGTTGAGGCGCAGCGCAAACTTGCCATAGAGAAGAAGCGCCGAGCAGAAAGCCAGGAAGCAAAGGCCAAGCACTGTGCCGGCGACCGTGATTCTGCCTATCTTCCAGGTATTCGGCGTTTGGGAGGGCCGCACGCGATCCGTGGTGAGCGACATAGCCAGGAAGTCGCCGGTAATCATAACGATGACGATCAGGATAGGCGTCAGAACCGCATGCCCGGTCACAAGGAGGCCAACGACAAGCAGCATTACCTGAACGATCTTTTTGATAACTGAGTTCAACGTGTAGGTTAGGATTCGCTGAAACGTAATCCTGCCTTCCTTCACGGCTGCGACGATGCCGCCGAGGCCCGCTGTCGTAAGCACGATCCCTGCCGCTGATTTTGCGACGTCGGTCGCGGTGGAAACGGCGATGCCGACCTGCGCTTGACGGAGTGCGGGAGCATCGTTGGCACCGTCGCCGCACATGCCCACCGCGTGTCCGCCTTTCTGAAATGTTTGAACAAGAGCGTACTTGCCTTCAGGAAGAGTGCCGGCAAATATCGCGAACCGCTCGGGCGCAAGGGAATCCGGCAACGGTCCGGGCGGGCAGACGGCTCCGTCGATTCCAACGGCTTGGGCGACAGTGACCGCGGTCGCGGCCGCATCGCCTGTCACCATGACGGTACGTACGCCTAGGGCGCGAAGCTCCGAGATGAACGGCGCGGAGTCGGCGCGCGGCGGATCGCTCAGGGCAACAAGACCGACGAACTGCATGGAGTCTTCGGCTCCGGCGGCAACTGCTAAAACTCGCAGACCGCCTTTCTCAAGATCATCGGCTGAAGCAGTGGCGGAAGCCGGAGCCGGGGCAAGAGCGGCAACCGTGACGAACGCACCCTTAACGATTCGCTGCGAGCTCCCGAGCTTATCCTCTGCCGCGGCTTCAGAGATCTTCCTTGCGGGGTCGAAGGGTACGAACCCGACAAGCTTCGGCAGATCGCTTGCCGGCTTTCGGGAAGCTGCCGCGCGAATGGCGGCATCCACAGGATCTTGCCCGCCATCGGAACTCGCCAGGGATGCCAGGCCGAGAACGTGAGCTTCGTCGAAGGGAGGCGCGGCATGCACGGCGGCTACAGAAAGCTCGTTGCGGGTCAGTGTTCCCGTTTATCCGAGCAAAGGACGTCAATATTCGCTGCCTCATCGACGGCGGAAAGCCGTGTGGGCAGAACTCCGAGCTTCGCCAGGTCGCGCGCGCCGATCGCTCCCGCGAGAGTGAATGTCGCCGGCAGTGCAACGGGTACCGCGGCGAGGATCGCGGTAAGCAAGAGTGGAATGATCTCACTCCAGGGCATCGCGTGCGTATACGCGTACATGCCGATCAGGAGAATCATGCAGCTATTGAAGACGGCAAGGTTCCGGACGACGCGAAGCACTGCCGTCTGCTGCGAGCTGCCGGAGTGTGCTTTCCGGACGAGTTCCGCCGCATGGCCGAACTTGGTTCTGCTGCCCGTTGCCGTTACCAGTGCCGTTGCTTCGCCGCGCCTCACGAGCGCACCCGCATAGGTGTCGGCTCCAGGGCCGGCTTCAATTGGCATCGACTCACCGGTAAGCATGGATTGATCGAGTAAGACAGACCCGCCGACCAAATGCACATCGGCCGGAACCACGCCGCCCAGCGAGAGCTTGACCAAGTCGCCGGACACAAGATCGGCCGCGGGGACAGTCTGCCAGGCTTCATCGCGCAGCACGGAGGCATTGAGGGCGAGTCTTGAGCTGAGAGCCTTGAGTGTTGCTTGCGCCCGGCCCTCCTGGACGTACGCCAGAACTGCATTGAAGAAAAGTAGGCCCGCAATCACGGAAGCTTCTAGATACTTACCCAACACGAACTGAAGTCCTATGGAGAGCTCGAGAAGCCATGGTACAGGTGCCCAGAACTTGCTGAGTGCGGCACGTAGAAGATGAGCCGATACGTCAGGTGTTGCATTCGGCCCGTCGTGTTGAAGACGGCTTTGTGCAGCGGCGCTGGTAAGCCCCTTCGCTGCGGGCTCTTTCGCTTTAGGCGTGTGCCCCGATTTTTGGGTGTGTGCGGGAAACGGGAGTACAGCAGCCGTCTTGTCGGTCATGCCGGTGTAGCATCCTTTCATTTTGCAATTGCTTCCAAAAGCGACAGCAGAGCGCGTCAGAGAACAAGAAAGCCGATGCCGGCGAGCAGCATGATCGCCGCCGCGGTCCACCCGGCGACACGCAGGTTTATCGGCACGGTGAGACGGCCCATCACGCGGCCATTGCCGGCGAGGAGCATGATCGCAACCATTACCGGAGCGGCGACAATGCCGTTGACAACCGCGCTCCAACACAGCGCCTTAACCGGATCGAGCGACGTGAAGTTGAGCGCGACGCCTACCAGCGTGGAAACCGCGATCGTCGCGTAGAACGCTTTGGCTTCCTGGAGACGGCGGTCCAGGCCCTTGTGCCAGCTGAACGCCTCTGAGAGCGCATAAGCCCCTGAACCGGCCAGCACCGGGACCGCCAGCAGTCCTGTGCCGACGATGCCCGCCGCAAAAAAGACGAAGGTGAACTCGCCGGCAATGGGACGCAAGGCCTGCGCCGCCTGGGCCGAGGTCTCGATTTGCGTGATGCCTGCCGCGTGCAGTGTCGCCGCGGTCGCATAAATGATGAAGATGGCAATCAGGTTTGAAACTCCCATGCCGATCACCGTGTCACTGCGGATTCGCGCGAACTGCGGTCCAGCCAGCGCTGGCGCGCGGCAAAGCGGTCTTGTCTTTCTACGCTTCCCGTCCTCAATTTCCAGGGCGGACTGCCAGAAGAACAGGTAAGGGCTGATCGTCGTGCCGAGTACAGCGACCAGTCCGATTGCGTGATCGGCGTCGAACGTCAGGTGCGGCACAAAGGTCCCCAGGAGTGCCGCTTTCCAGGGAACATGTGCCGCAAAAACCACGCCGACGTAGGTGAAGAGCGACAGGGTAAGCCACTTGAGTACGCTGGCATAGGGCGCGTAGCTGAGAAAAGTTTCCGCGAGGATACAAGCGATGCCGAACGCTACCGTATAAAGCCGCGCGTCCCCGGCAAGCAGCAAGCGCAGCGCGGCACCCATCGCCCCCAGATCGGCACCGAGATTGATGGTGTTGGCTATAAGCAGAAGCAGCACGATGGAGCGGACCAGCCACCACGGGTAATGGCGGCGCAGGTTTTCGGCAATGCCGCGTCCACTCACACAGCCGATGCGGCCGCTGATCTCCTGGATCGCAATCATGAAGGGCAAGCTGAAAAGCATCGTCCAGCCCATGGTGTAGCCGAACTGCGCCCCAACCTGGCTGTACGTGGCGATGCCGCTTGGATCGTCATCAGCCGCGCCCGTTATGAGCCCAGGGCCAAGCCGGCGCAGCAGGCTTGATGGTGGAGGGATATGCGGCGGCGGTCCATATGCGGATTTCATCGATTATTGAGAGGCGGGAATCAGCACAACGGAGCCGTCCTGCGATTCTTCCTTGACAGCAAGCAATGCCTGGTTTGCCTCTTCGAGAGGAAACTGCCTGATCTGAGGTCGAATGCGGAGCTCGGCGGCGATCGCGAGGAAATCGCGTGCATCCTCACGCGTCATGTTCGCCACGCTTCGAATCTGCCGCTCGCCCCAGAGCAAGGTGTCGTAGTTGAAGGCGGGCATTTGATCGAGGTGGATCGCGTTGATAGCGACCACGCCGCCCTTGCGGAGGCTGCTAAGAGCCCTAATCACGACCTGCCCGCTTGGCGCGAAGGTGATTGCGCGGTCCAGCTGCACGGGAGGCGTGTCATCCTCCTTGCCTACCCAGGCGGCTCCTAAAGACGCGGCCGACTTACGATGACTGTCTCCTCGCGTCGCGACGTAAACCTCGCACTTCCACGAGTGCAGAATGGGCATGGCGAGACTCGCGGAGCTGCCGAAGCCGAACAAGCCGACGCGCTCGCCGGGCTCGACTCCGGCTACGCGAAGACTGCGGAAGCCGATGATCCCGGCGCACAGCAGGGGAGCGGCGTGAAGGCTGTCGAGGCCAGGCGGCAGTGGGTAAACGAAGTCGCTGCGGACCTGAACGTACTCCGCGTAACCACCGTCCACGCTGTAGCCCGTGAAGGTCGGATGGTCACACAGGTTCTCCATTGTGTGCCGGCAATACCAGCAGCTTTCGTCGACGTCGCCGATCCAGGAAACGCCCACCCTGGTGCCTTGAGGCAGCGCCTCCATCGCGCCTTCGACCACTTCCCCCACAATTTGGTGACCGGGAATTAGGGGCATTCGCAGCGGCGCCAGATCGCCCTCGACGATGTGGAGATCGGTGCGGCATACACCGCAGGCAAGCACGCGCAGCAACGCATAGCCCTGCCTTAACTGCGGGCGCGGAACGTCCTCCATTTGCAGCCATGAGCCTGGCCGGGCTTGTTCCGCATTGAACACCGCAGCTTTCACTCGGCTCGTTTCCTGCCCGTTTCTGGGGCTTGCCTTCGTTTTCTCAACGCGGCTGTTCCGCGCTCTTTGCTTGCAGCTCGTCCGAGAGTTTCTTTGCATTTCGGGAATACTCGTGCGCTTGCAATGTCATTTCATGCGCGGTGAGATAGTCGCCTTTGCCGTGCGCCACGGCTGCAGCCCCATGGGCATGCGCTGCAAGGTTGTGCAACTCTTGAGCTCGTTCGTGTGTTCGTTGCGGCATGAGTCTCCTTCTATAACATTTTGGCCGAGAGTTAAATTATAAGTCTAACTACCTTTCTTTGTTCCCTCGTTTCCCCTCGGGAGAGGGGTTTGCTTCGCAAGTGGCCATGATTTGCACGAGCACTGACTTTGACTCAATACATGGATGTGCTGGACATTTGCTCGGCATGGTCGTCCCGTGCAGCAGACCGTCCACGAAGTATTTGAACCCGACCGAACTTCGTACATCTGCCTGCCCAGCCTTGCGGTAACCCGATCAATCATGCTGCTGCTGCTGACTACCGTCTTTCCGATCCCCACATTCCAGCCCCAGTCCGGGCGATGCTCAAGAGATACTGTATGCAGGTGGCAAGGTAGTGATTCGGCGGCAGCATTTGCTGCTTTTCGTTACAATTCCATGCCGATCGTGATCCGTATCGCAGGCAAGCGCGAGATCGAACACATCCTTCATGGCGATGAGAGGCTTCATAGCATACGGCGACGAAGGATCCATGCGAATCCTCCCGTCCCAGTCGAGTGTTATAAAGCGAAACGTCGGATCGACAATGGGGTTTACTACTTTCAGGTCGAGCCCGTACAGTTCCGCAATCGGATCCCAGTAATGCACGCCCGCTCCTCCAAGCGGATCGACACCCAAGGTAAGTCCGGAGGCACGGATGGCATCCATATCGATCACCTTGCCGAGATCGCGAATGTAAGCCGTTCGATAGTCATGCTTGTGCGTCGTCGTCGGGTGAGTTAAGGCTTTGTCGAAAGCCGTTCTCTTGACGCCGGCTAAATGAGAGCGCGTGCATATCGATCCCGAGGAACGGCGGCCCATCAAATTTCTTCTGCTGCCGGTAAGCGCAGATAGCCTGCGTGATGGCAAGGATATGGCACTCATTGAAAGACCGGTCGAAGGATGGTCCTCGATGACCCGACCTGCCGAAAATCACGCGCTGCTCAGGACTATGAGGATCCGGGCGATCCTCATAGTAGGCGGTGATTAACTTTGGCACGTCGACGAGGTCGGAGGCGTCCGCCAACTGCCCAGCCCTTGCGTTGATGTTCACCGCATCAGGCATTAGTGAACAGGCCGGCGCGAGGATGTCCCTTGGCTAGCGCTGGAGGGGCACTCGGCTCGCTGAAATCGACTGTCCAGTGCCAGTTCCGGATTTCCGGCATGTCTTCAAGGTGCTGCCGGATGTATTCGTGGTGGTCGAAAAGTTTCCGGGTGAACATATCGATAACATCGGAGGCTTTGGAACGAAGCCGGGGAACATGCTTGAGTGCTTCAATGGCAAGGTGAAAGCGGCTCATCTCGTTAAGTACAACCATGTCGAACGGCGTGGTTGTTGTTCCGCGATCCATGTAGCCGCGCACGTGGAACCGGCCCTCATTGGCGCGTCCATGTACCATGGTGTGGATGAGCCAGCGGTTGTTGTGGAAGCCGAAGATAACAGGCGCATGCTCGGTAAAAAGTGCATTAAAGGACATCGTATCCATGCCGTGCGGATGATCGTCCGGCATCATCAGCGCGGTCAGGTCGACCACGTTGACGACGCGGACCTTAATGCCGGGAACATACTTCTGTAAAAGCCACGATGTGGCAACAATCTCGATCGTCGGCACGTCGCCCGCGCAGGCCAGTACGACATCCGGCTCCCCGCCTTCATCGTTGGTCGCGAACTCCCAGGTCGATGCGCCTCGTGAGCAGTGTTCCAGAGCTTCGTCCATCGTCAGCCACTGGAGTTGCGGCTGCTTGCCGCATGTAACGACGTTGACATAGTCGCGGCTGCGCATGCAATGGTCGAAGACGCTCAGCAAACAGTTGCTGTCGGGCGGATAGTACGCCCGGATCGTGTCGCTTCTGCGGCCCAGCGCGTTGTCGACAAAGCCGGTGGCTTGGTGGCTGAACCCGTTGTGGTCGTTGCGCCAGGCGTGGCTTGTCAGCAGGATATTGAGCGAGGCGATCGGTTTGCGCCACGCAAACTCCCGGCATTGCTCCAGCCATGACCTTGCCCTCAGAACACGTCGCTCATAGGCGTACTGGTTTTGGACGTTTGTCGTCCGGTTGCGGTTGAACCTTCGCGGTCAGGCTGCGAGGGCGTAGTGCCGA
>JAABUX010001174.1_pt1 | contig 40794 bp, 38 predicted proteins | sample 5561851 | NCBI WGS metagenome assembly JAABUX01 (sample SAMN10711883, study PRJNA513361) | rock metagenome | isolation source: Antarctica rocks | place: Antarctica: Victoria Land, Richard Nunatak red sandstone | collected 2016-01-03 | reverse complement strand
CTGACCCGCCTGGTGAACGGATGGCCGCAGGCGCGCATCGACGAACTCCTGCCATGGCACCGGGCCACCCCAAAACCAGCCTGACCGTCAAGCCACCATCGGTAGGGCCACAGAGCAACGCTTACGGCTAAACGTCATCGCCGCCCTCTGCGCCCAGCTCGGCGGCGACCTGCCGGGCGGCGCGGTCCAGGGCAGGGGAGGGCCGCCGGGCCGTATGCCCGCCACCCCGGGCCAGCCGACGCCGTAGCTGCCGCACGGCGGCGACCACCAGGCGAGCCAATGCGTCGTCGGACAGCGCGGCGGCAAGCCCGTCCAACTCGGCCGGGGATAGCCGCATGGCCAGGCTGGCCGTGTCGTCGCCGGGCGCCAGGTGACCGTTGGGCGCCGGTGCAGGCATGGCAGGCGCCGCAACCCGCTGCTGCCGAATCGTGCGGGCCTTCGCGGCCACCGGCTTCGAAACGCTGCCGAACAAGTCGGCCTGCCCCGCTACGTCCGGCCGCCGCGTCACCCTCGCACCCTGCCCACCTCTCGCACCGTCGGCGTCAGCCACTCGCGCAGCTTGGACCACCGCCTGCGCCCGCTGGCGTTGCGGACCGCCATGGCCAAGGCCTTGCGTTGCCCCACCAGCACCACCAGCCGCTTGCCCCGGGTGACGCCGGTGTAGAGCAGGTTGCGCGCCAGCATCGCGTAGTGCTGCGTCGCCAGCGGGATCACCACGGCCGGGTACTCCGATCCCTGCGCCTTGTGGATCGTCGTCGCATAGGCCAGCACCAGCTCGTCCAGCTCGCCGAAGCCATACTCCACCGCGCGCCCGTCGAAGCTGACAGTGAGCGCCCCCTCCTCCATGTCGAGGCCCGTGACGATGCCGAGGTCGCCGTTGAACACGTCGCGCTCATAGCTGTTGGCCACCTGCATCACCTTGTCGCCGGGGCCGTAGGTCCAGCCGAACCGCTCCACCCGCAGCGCCCCCGGCGGGTTCAGCGCCTGCTGCAGCTCGACGTTGAGCGCCCGCGCGCCCAGGCCGCCCCGGTTCATCGGGCACAGCACCTGCACGTCGCGCACCGGGTCCAGCCCGAACCGCGCCGGCACCCGGTCGCGCACCACGGCCAGCAGCTTGCGCGCGGCGTCCTCCGGCTCGGCCGCCTCGACGAAGTAGAAGTCCGATCCCTCCGGCGCGGTCAGCTCCGGCAACTGCCCCTGGTTAATCCGGTGCGCGCTGGTGATGATCCGGCTCTGCGCCGCCTGGCGGAACACCTCGGTCAGACGCACCACCGGCACGGCGTCCGAGGCGATCACGTCGGCCAGCACCTGGCCCGGCCCGACGCTCGGCAACTGGTCCACGTCGCCCACCAGCAGCAGGGCCGCCCCGTCCGGCAGCGCCCGCAGCAGCGCCCGCATCAAGGGCACGTCCACCATGCTCGCCTCGTCCACCACCAGCAGGTCGCAGTCGAGCGGGTGCTCCTCGCCGCGCTTGAACCCGCCGGTGGCCGGATCGGCCTCCAGCAGGCGGTGGATGGTGCGGGCCTCCAGGCCGGTGCTCTCGCCCAGCCGCTTGGCGGCGCGTCCCGTGGGCGCGCACAGCTCGACCTGCACCCCCTTGGCGCGGAGCACCTGCAGCACCGAGTTGACCAGCGTCGTCTTGCCCACGCCGGGGCCGCCGGTGATCACCAGCACCTTGGCCTGCACGGCAAGCTGCAGCGCCTCCCGCTGGCTGGGCGCCAGGGCCAGCCCAGTCCGGGCCTCCACCCAGGGCACCGCACGCCCGGCGTCGATCACCGGCCAGGGCGGGCGGCCCTGGGACAGCAGGCGCAGCCGCTCGGCGATGGACTGCTCGGATCGGTAGAGGCCGGCCAGGAACACGCAAGGCTCGTCGCCCACCGTGTCGGCCATCAGCTCGCCGTCCTGCAGCTCAAGCCCGAGTGCGGCCTCGATCAGCCCGGCCCCGACCTCGATCAGCTCAGCCGTCGCCCGGGTCAGCTCGGCCACCGGCAGACCGCAATGGCCCTGCCCCGTGGCCTCGGCCAGCCCGAACGACAGGCCGGCGCGCACCCGGATCATGGCCTCCTTCTCGATGCCCAGCTTGGCCGCCACCTGGTCGGCGGTGCGGAAGCCGATTCCGCGGATGTCGCGCGCCAGGCAGTACGGGTTCTCGGTGATGCGCGCGATGGCGTCCTGGCCGTAGGTCTTGAAGATGCGCACCGCGCGCGACGTGCCGACACCGTGGGCGTGCAGGAACAGCATGATCTCGCGGATCGCCTTCTGGTCGGCCCAGCCGGCGACGATGCGCGCGGCGCGCTTCTGGCCGATGCCGGTCACCTCGCGCAGGCGGCCGGGCTGCTGCTCGATCAGGTCGAACACCGCTTCCCCAAAGGCCTGCACCAACGCACGGGCGTACACCGGGCCAATGCCGCGGATCATGCCGGAGCCCAAGTACTTCTCGATCCCCTCCAGCGTGGTCGGCTGGGTCGTGGTGATGCTGGCCGCCTTGAACTGCACGCCGTGCTCGCGGTCGGTGGTCCACCAGCCGGTGGCGCTGATGAACTCGCCGGCGTTGATGGCCGCGGCATGCCCGACCACGGCCACTAGGTCGCGCTGCCCGCGCGCCTTCACGCGCAGGACGCAGAAGCCGTTCTCGGCGTTATGGTAGGTGACGCGCTCGACCAGTCCGGACAGCACCTCCACCGGCGCTGCCGTCCCCCCTCCTGCCGCCTGGCCCAGGTGCCCCGCCCCTTGCTGATGCTGCTGGAAAGTAGGGCCGTCGTTCGCCTCCCTCAACTGCATCGCGGGGTGAAACCGGGTGCGGTGCGCACATTGATGCACTCTCCCGCAAGTAATCAGGAATGATGTCCGGCGCGCATTTCGTGAGACGGACGCGACCTCCCCAAGGCCCCTCCGGCTTACCGATCTATCGCAAGACCGGGCGCAGGGGCATTGGTAATCGGTCCATGATACGTCGAGCATGCGGCAAGCAGGCTGCACAGCATGATGGCGACCGAGCCAAGTCTTAGAAGGCGTTGCATGAATGTCACCCTGACCTGCAGGAAAGTCTCGGATTAATGATTCTAACTGCCTCACATGATCGCGCTGTCATGGAGAGCGTCGGTCAGTGCTGAACCAGAACCCTGGCCAGCCTCCGGATAACATGGTGAAGAGTCCGTCAACTTGACTGATAAATATTCCACGACCGCGCATCCAATCTGCGACAGCCGGCGTCGGAGACCTGCTCCAGTGTCAACCAGTATGTACCGGAGATCGCCATTGATTGCGCGTCAGGGCGGTCCTTGCTTGACATGCGATCGCCCAACGGAGTGAGCAATTCTGCGGGACTTCCCCATGGTGCAGGCCTGCAAACTGCTCCCCGAGGCGGCCGTAGATGTTGCCGCGGCAGCGGGTCATAGCCAACCGCGCTCGCGGAACGGGTCAAGGTCGATGCCCGGCGGTGCACGCCACCCCGTAGCACCGTAACGTGCTCCCAGCCGTTGTGCGGCCTCCTTGTTGCCGAATGGGATGCGCAGCGGCGTGCCGACAGCCGGCGCATCCGCCCCGCCCGGCGGCGCTTCGCCCGGTGTGGCGGCATGCCGGGTCCGCGTGCCGCCCGTCTTGGGCAGGTTGCCCCGCTTGGCTTTCGGCTTCGCTGGCCGGCTCCGCCCTTGTCGGCCCGGCGCGGCGCGGTGCGCATCGATCCAGGCGGACAGGGCGGCCGAGGTGGCCTTGACCTCATTCGGGACAGCGGACCCATGCTCCTGCGCAAGCGTCCCCGCCAGGGCCAACTGCGCCGCCGTCGGCAGCCGGGACGCGCCGCCTGGCGCAGCAGCCTCGTCATCCTTGGGCGCATGCTGGTTGAGAAAGGCCCGGCATAGGGCCGCTGTCTCCGCATAGCCCGGCGGCGGAGCGACGCCCTTCCGCCGGGCAAGGTCCTCCACATACCGCAGCATGGCCGGCGTCGGCGGACGGTCCCCGCCCGCCGCACCCGCGCCCAGGAGCGGCCGCTGTCCGGCGCCATCCGCTCCCTCGGTCAGCCGGCCGATGATACGCTGCGCCTGCGCGCAGACGGCATCGACCGCCTCCAGCATCCCCTGCCGGCCCACCAGGACGTCGTCCAGCAGGCACTCAAGCTGCGCCGTCACGCCGGGATCGACCAGCGCCGGGTCGGCCCGTTCCAGGGTGCCGAACAACGCCAGGCCGCGCTCGGTCGGCACGATGTGCTTGCCGTCGGCGGCCAGGAACCCCTGCGCCTTCAGGCCGCGCAGCACCTCGGCGCGGGTCGCGGGCGTGCCGATGCCCTTCGCCTCGCGCAGGCGGTCGCGCAGCGCCGGGTCCTCGACGAAGCGCCAGGCGTTCTGCATTGCGTCGATCAGCGTGCCCTCGTTGTAGCGCGGCGGCGGACGGGTCTCCTTGTCCTCCACCGCCGGGTCGTGCAGTGCCGCCGCCTCGCGGTCGCGCAAGCCGGGGAGAAGCTGGGCGTCCTCGCCCCGCTCCTCGGACGGCTGCCAATCCGGGAACGCCGCCCGCCAGCCGAGATCGACCGGCTGCCGACCGACGGCGCGGAACGGGTGGCCCGCCACGTCCAGCACCGCCGTGGTCTGGCGGTAGCGGAAGTCCGGCATCATAGCCGCCAAGTAGGAGCGCGCGATCACGTCGAACAGCCGGCGCTCGTCGGCGGACAGGCGCGGCCAGACGCCGGACAGCGCCGCGACGGTGTTGACGTTCGGGATGACGGCGTGGTGGCTGGCCCCTTGCAGACCCTTGTCGTGGAACACGCCGCCCGCGCCCCGGCGGATCAGCGGCGGCTCGGGCACCGGGACCGCGGCGAACGTTCGCCCCGCCCGCAGGCCGGCCACGATGCCGGAAACATCGGGGATCAGGCTCTCGGGCAAATAGCGGGTTTCGGCGCGGGGATAGGTGATCACCTTCTTGCCCGCGCCATCGTAAAGCTCCTGCGCCACCTCCAGCGTCTTGGCCGCCGACCAGCCAAACCGCGAGCCGCATAGCTTCTGCAACGAGGGCAAGTCGTGCAGCCGCGGCGGCGACTGGCGCTTGTCCTCCACCTCCACCGCGAGCGGCCCGGCAAAGTCCTGCGCCAGGGCCGCGACCGCCTCGGCATCCTCCCGCTTCAGCAGCCGCTGCTTCGGCGCATACCGCATCCGGAACCGCCCCGCCGCCACCTCCGCGGTCGCAACCACCTCGAAGTAAGCCTGCGGGACGAAGTTGCGGATTTCCAGCTCGCGCCGGCAGACGATGGCCAGGGTGGGCGTCTTCACCCGGCCGACCCCGATCACCACCCGCTCGCCCCGGGCCAGGGTGACGGTCGCGGTGCGGGTGAGCGACAGATTATAAATCTGGTCGGCCTGCCGTCGCGCCACCGCGGCGGCATAAAGCTGCGCATAGTCGGCATTGGGCTTGGCGCGGGCAAAGGCGTCGCGAATGGTCTGCGGGTCCTGCGCGGTGAACACCACCCGCCGCACCTCGCCGCGATAGCCCAGGTGCTCCAGGATCTCCTGGCCGATCAGTTGCCCCTCCCGATCGCAGTCGGTGGCGAGCCAAACCCGCCCGGCCCCGCGCAACGCGTCCCGGATCGCCCGCAGCTTCGCCGGCTTGTTGCCCCCCAGGGCAGGCTTGGTGGCATACAGCCCCTCAGGCCGCAGCAGCACGGCCGACCAGCGCTTCCACGCCGGGACCGCGTCCTCGGGCTCGGCCAGATCGAACAGGTGCCCCTCGGCCGGCAGGACCTGGCCGTAGCGGCTGCCCACAGCCGCTTGGACGTCGCGCGCCTGGCTGGTCTTCTCGGTGATGACGAGTTGGTCCGTCATCGGCGGTTTTGGGCTGTTCCCCATACGTTCAACATGGACCTTGGAGGCGCAGTTTGCCAGCAGAGGCGCCCCAGTGGACAGTGCCCATCACCGACGAAACCGAACGTCTTCTATAAAGTATGAGGTCATGAGGTAAAGCAGCCCAGAACCGTGGCCTGCCTCCGCTTTAGCGTCTTGCCTTGTTTGATCCGACGTTCTCATTCCACTCGACTGGAAGGCCATCCCAGGTCGCCAGTTGCTTGCCAGCCCACTTTCGTCGGGTGTGGACGAGGAACCCCGTGGCTGTCACCTCGACATACCCCGATTTGCCGTCTGTCAGCTTGAGGTGCTGCGCCAGCGCCTCGCCCTGGTCTCTCATGTAGGTGTCAGTCATTGCAGGCATCCTCCGTATTGCCGTTCAGCCCAGCCGCCGTTCCGTCGCCCTCCTGATCTGCGCGACGTCGTGCAAATCAACAAGCAGCCTGTGAACGGCTCCGACTTCGACGCTGCCTCGGGCACGGACCATGCCACGATGACAGAGTATGCGGTGGATGTTCGAGGACGTGCTGCCACAAGAAACCGGGCAATGGAACGCACCCCAGCCGCAGGGCCACCCGATGGTGCGCGCCATGGGGCAGGGGCGGAGCCGTGCTGATCCGCGGCCGCGGCGCCACCCGCTGCGGCATGCCGCAGCGCGAGGCGGTGTTCGTGTCGCTCTGCATGAAGGAGAACGCCGGCCTGCTGGTGCGGACGCTGCCGCTAGGCGAGCCGAAGCAGCTCACCCCCGGCGAGATCGACCAGGCACGGGCGATGCTGTCGGAAGCGTCGCAGGACCGCACCTGGGATTACCGTTTGGCGCGGGCGGGCTTCGCCGGGCTTTGACAGGCGCCATGGGCGATCTCTCTGCCAGCGCCAGTCTTGGGACCCCAGTCTGGGGATCAAAGCCAGTCTGGGGATCGAGGAAGGGCAGGCAGCGGTGACACGATAGGCATTGACCCGTACGGTCCCGCGTATGCCATATCCCCCGCCGCCGTTTTCGGCGGATGGTCCGGCCGGCGTTCATGACCCGCCAGGCCGGCCCGTCCGCCCCTTTTCGAGAGGTCCCATCCATGTCCTCACCTACTGGACCCACTGTAAACCGCCGTGGCTTGCTGACCGGCACCGCATCGGTCGCCGCCCTGGCCCCGCTCGCCGCCGCGGCGCAGCCCGCAGCCGCCCCGCCGCCGGCCGACCCGCGCCGCTCAGTGCAGGTCAGCCTGCAGGTCAATGGCGCCCACCACAGCCTGGCGCTCGACAACCGTACCACTCTGCTCGACACGCTCCGCACCCACCTCGGCCTGACCGGCTCCAAGAAGGGCTGCGACCACGGCCAGTGCGGCGCCTGCACCGTGCTGGTGGACGGTAAGCCGGCGCTGGCCTGCCTGACCCTGGCTGTCATGGTGCGCGGCCCCGTCACCACCATCGAGGGCATCGCCAAGCCCGACGGCGCCCTGCACCCGATGCAGCAGGCGTTCCTCGACCAGGATGCGTACCAGTGCGGCTACTGCACGCCGGGCCAGATCGTGTCGGCCATCGCCTGCGTGCAGTCCGGCCATGCAAACGACCCGGCCGCCATCCGCGAGTACATGAGCGGCAATCTCTGCCGCTGCGCCGCCTACCCGCACATCGGCCGCCATCGAGCAGGCCAAGCCGCAGATGGAGGCCTGACCCATGCTCCCCTTCGTCTATGAGCGTGCCGACGACGTGCGCTCCGCCCTACGGCTCGCCGCCTCCGGCCCAGCCAGCAAGCTGCCGTCCACCTCTGCCCCCGCCCAGTTCATCGCCGGCGGCACGCAGATGCTCGACCTGATGAAGCTGGACAGCATGCAGCCGGCCACCCTGGTCGATGTCAACGGCTTGTCCGCCGAGCACGCGCAGATCGAGGTCACCCCAAACGGCCTGCGCCTGGGCGCCTTGGTGCGGATGAGCGACCTAGCTGCCCACCCCGCCGTGCAGCGCGATTACCCCGTGATCGCCCAGACCATGTCCATGGCCGCCAGCGCACAGTTGCGGCAGATGGCGACGCTGGCCGGCAACATGCTACAGCGCACCCGTTGCCAGTACTTCCGTGACCCAAGCTGGGCCGCCTGCAACAAGCGCGCCCCCGGCACTGGCTGCGCCGCGCTGGACGGCGTGAACCGCAAGCACGCCGTGCTGGGCGTCAGCGAATACTGCATCGCCGACTACGGCGGGGACTTCGGCCAGGCGCTGGTGGCGCTGGGCGCGGAGGTGCAGACCATGCGCGACGGCGGCGGCCGCACTATCCCGTTCGAGCAACTGCACACCGGCCCCGAGGAGCCAAGCCGCGAGACCGTGCTGCAGCCCGGCGAGCTGATCACCGCCATCACCGTGCCAGCCGGGCCTTGGACCCGCCGGTCGGTTTACGTGAAGGTGCGCGACCGCGAGTCCTACGCCTACGGCCTGGCCACCGCCGCCGTAGCCCTGGATCTGCGCAACGGCGTGGTGAACGAGGCGCGGATCGGCCTCGGCGCCGTGTCCTACAAACCGCTGCGCGCCCACTCCGCCGAGACCTTCCTGCGCGGCAAGCGGCTGGACGAGCTGACCGCCGCCGCCGCCGCCCGCACCGCCTTCCAGGGCGCCCAGCCCCGCCGCGACAACGCCTACAAGGTCGAGCTTGGCCAGCGCACCCTGGTGCGCGCGCTGATGCAGGCCAGCCTGATGGAGGTATGACCATGGCCGACACTCCCACGACCGCGCCCACCATCGAGATCATGCCGCAGGGTGCCCCGCCCAGCGCCGCCAAGCCCAACTTCGGCCTGCCGACTACCCGGGTCGAGGGCCGGCAGAAGGTGACGGGGACGGCCCGCTACGGCTCCGACTTCCCGGCCCAGGCCCATGCCTACCTGGTGACCAGCTCCATCGCCCGCGGCCGGATCACCGACATCAACGAGGCAGAAACCCGCCGCGTGCCCGGCGTGCTCGACATCCTGACCTACCGCAACGTCGGCGACCGGGTGAAGCCCGGCAAGGTGTTCGAGCAGCAGGGCTACATGGGCTCCACCATTGCCCCGCTCGCTTCCGACCGGGTGCAGCATGACGGGCAGATCGTCGCCCTGGTGGTCGCCGACACGTTCGAAGCCGCGCGGGAGGGCGCCTATCGCCTGAAGGTCGCCTATGCCGAGGAAACGCCGTCCGCCAGCTTCGACAGCCCCGGCGTGACCGTGCAAACGGCCGAGGAGGCGCAGTCGTCCTCCCGCGAGGGCGATGCCGGCGGCGAGGAGAAGCCCAAGGTCGGCGACGCCGCGGCAGCCCTGGCGGCGGCGGCAGTCAAGGTCGATGCCCGCTACGAGACCCCGATCCAGCACCACAACACCCTGGAGCTGTTCGTCACCACCGCAGCCTGGACCGGCGGCAAGCTGACCGTCTGGGAGTCGTCCCAGAACATGCAGGGCTTCCAGTTCGGCCTCGCCGAGCAGTTGAGCCTAGACCCGGCCGACGTTCGGATCATCTCTCCCCTGGTCGGCGGCGGCTTCGGCTCCCGCGGGTCCTTGACGCAGCGCACAGCGCTGGTGGCGCTGGCGGCGCAGCGGGTCGGCCAGCCCGTGCGGCTGGAGGCCACGCGGGACCAGGGCTACACCATCGCCACCTACCGCGCCGAGACCCGGCACCGTATCCGCCTCGGCGCCTCGCCGGACGGCAAGCTGCAGGCGCTGATCCACGAGGGCTGGGAGGTCACGTCGCGCCCGGACAACTACAAGGTCGCCGGCACCGACGCGACGACACGGCTGTATGCCTGCCCGAACGTGGACTCCGAGGTGTCGATCGTCCACGCGGACCGCAACACGCCGGGCTTCATGCGCTCGCCGCCGGAAATCCCCTACATGTTCGCCCTCGAGTCCGCGATGGACGAGCTGGCGGTCGCGCTGAAGATGGACCCGGTCAAGCTGCGCCAGGTGAACGACACCATGCAGGAGCCGATCAAGGGCCTGCCGTACACATCGCGGCATATGGTGGCGTGCTTCGATGCCGCCGCCAAGGAGTTCGGCTGGTCCAAGCGCAACCCGCAGCCCGGCAGCACCCGGGACGGCGACTGGCTGATCGGCTGGGGTTGCGCCACCTCGGCTTATCCCACCAGCATGGGCGCTGCAACCGTGCGCGTCCGCCTGGCCCCCGGCGGAGCGGTGCTGGTGCAGACCTCGGCGCAAGAGATCGGCACCGGCGTCACCACGGTCATCGCCCTTACGGCGGTCCAGGGCCTCGGCGTGCCGCTGGACCGCGTCACGGTCGAGCTGGGGGACAGCGCCCTGCCGCCCGCGCCGGTTTCGGGCGGCTCCAACAGCACCGCCAGCATCTGCAACGTCGTCGCCAAGGCCTGCGCCGACATCCGCGACCGCATTGCCCAGGCGGCCACCCGTGCGCCGGACGGCCCGTTCCACGGCGCCGACCCCGCAACGCTGCATTTGGCTGACGGCGCCCTGCACGGCATGGACGGCGTGAACGAGCCGCTGGACAAGGCGCTCGGCCGCGCCACGCCCGGCGCCATTGAAGCTTATGCCGAGAACATCCCGCATGGGGTCAAGCCGGACGGGCTGCAGATGCTCTACAAGGGCCAGGGCAAGCTGATGGGCGGCGCCAAGCTGAAGGACCGGATGCAGTTCGCCTTCGGCGCGCAGTTCGTCGAGGTGCGGGTGCACGTTCGGACGCGGGAAATCCGCGCGACCCGCCTGGTGGGCGCATTCGCGTCCGGCAAGATCGTCAACCCGAAGGCGGCCAAGAGCCAGCTCATGGGCGGGCAGATCTGGGGCATCGGCGCAGCGCTGCACGAGGCGACAGAGATCGATCCGCGTGCGGCGCGCTACTACAACGACGACCTGGCCGAGTACTACATCCCGGTCAACGCCGATATCGGCCAGGTGACCACGATCCTGGTGTCGGAGGAGGATCACGAGGTGAACGACCTCGGCATCAAGGGCTTGGGCGAGTTGGGCAACGTCGGGCTGAACGCGGCCGTGGCGAATGCCGTGTACCATGCCACGGGCGTCCGGGTGCGGACGCTGCCGATCCGGCTGGAGAAGCTGCTGGATGCCCCGGCAGTGCAAACCTGAATCGTCGCCTGAAGCAAGGACCATGCCGGCTCCTTCTCCTGATGGGAGAGGAAGCCGGCAGGGAACCATGTGCTGCCGCTATCGCCCGGTGACGCGAGGCTAAAGCACCAGCGGCAGCCCGACATAGTTCTCCGCCAACGCCGCCGCGGCCTCCCGCGACGACGTGACATAGTCCAGTTCGGCCAGTTGCACCCGCCGGTCGAAGTCGGACGCGCCCTCAAAGCGGTGGAACAGGGTCGTCATCCACCAGGAGAACCGCTGCACCTTCCAGATCCGCCGCAGCGCCGCCGCCGAGTATCCCTGCAGGCCCGCGTCGTCGCCCGACCCGTACCAGCGCTCCACCGCCCGGGCCAGCAGGATCACATCGCCGATGGCGGAGTTCATGCCTTTTGCCCCCGTCGGCGGTACGATATGCGCCGCGTCCCCGGCCAGGAACAGCCGCCCGCACTGCATGGGTTCGGCCACGTAGGACCGCATCGGCGTCACCGACTTCTGGAACACGCGCCCGGTCTGCAACTGGAAGCCCTCGCTGGCCAGCCGCACCGACAGCTCGGACCAGACCCGGTCATCGCTCCATGCCTCGGCGTCCTCGTCGGGCGCGCATTGCAAGTACATCCGCTGCACGGTCGGCGAGCGCTGTGAGCACAGGGCGAAGCCACGCTCATGGTTGGCGTAGATCAACTCGTGCGAGCTGGCCGGCGCCTCCGCCAGGATGCCCAGCCAGCCGAACGGGTACACCCGGTCGTACCCCCGCCACGACCCCTGCGGCAGGGCAGGGCGGCAGACGCCGTGGAACCCGTCGCATCCGGCGATCAGGTCGCAGTCCAGCACCCGCGCCTGGCCGCCGTGGTTGAAGCGGACCTGCGGCGCCCCGGACTCGAACCCGTCCACCGCCACGTCCGAGCAATCGAACAGCGGCGGCGTGCCGGCGTCGATGCGGGCCACGATCAGGTCGCGCACCACCTCATGCTGGCCATAGACCATGACGGAATGGCCCACGAGGTCCTGGAAGTCGATTCGGTGCAGCACCCCGCCGAACAGCAACTGCGTGCCCTCGTGCGGCAGCCCCTCCCGGTGCATCCGCCCGCCCACCCCGGCTTGGTCCATCATGTCCACGACGTGGTGCTCCAGCACGCCGGCCCGGATGCGGTTCTCGACGTAGTCGCGGGACCGGGTCTCGACCACCACGGAGCGGATGCCGGCCAGGTGTAGCAGGTGCGCGAGCATCAGCCCTGCCGGGCCGGCGCCGATGATGGCGACTTGGGTTCGCATGGGGGACCGATCTCCTGCCTGCACCGGCCTGTCAGATCGCCGCAGCCGCGCCAGCTTGCCCTACGCCAAGCGCCGCCGCCAGCCGGTTCCAGGTGGCAGGGTCGCCAGGGATGCCGAAGCGGAGGCGGTTCGGGGCGTCGGCGAAGCTGCGGACCAGAATGCCGGCCCGGCCCAGGCGCTCGGCCCATCCGGCGGCGTCGGTGGTCTCCGCGAGCCGGAACAGCACGGTCCCGCCTACGGTTCGCAGTCCTGCCCCGGCCAACAGGCGGTCGAGTGCCGCGGCGTCGCCTCGCAGCCGTGCCGCCGCCGCATCCCGCCAGGCAGTGTCACGCAACACCGTGGCGCCGATGTGCAGCGCCGGGCCGCTGACCGCCCAGGGACCGAGCGCCGTGCGTATCAGCGCCGCGCGCTCGGGCGAGGCTAGGGCGAAGCCGAGGCGCAAGCCGGCCAGTCCATATGCCTTGCCGAACGAGCGCAGCACGATGACGCCGGGCAGAGGCAGGCTTGGCGCGAGGCTGTCGGCGGCCTCGAAGTCGGCAAAGGCTTCATCCACGACGAGCAGGCCGTTGCAGGCGGCCTGCTGCCTCGCCAGGGCGAGCAGGCGTTGGATCGAGGTGCGGTGGCCATCAGGGTTGTTCGGATTGCACACGACGAGCGCTGCTTCCCCCTCTCCCTCCGGGCTTGGGCCGCAGCGCGGACTAGGGCCGGGGTGAGGGAGAAGCCGCGCCTCCGACCCTGCATTGCGCCAAGCGGCGGCATGCTCGGCGTAGGTCGGGCCGAGGATAGTCGCCGTTGAACAAGGAAACAGCCGCGGCAACAGGCTAATCAGCACCTGGGTTCCCGGCGCTGCCACGACCATCGCCGGGTCAGCAATGCCATACGCGCGGGCAGCAGCGCATTGCAGCGCGTCAAGTTCCTCCGGCTCCGGCAGGCGCGTGAAGGCCGTAGCGGGCAGGGGCGGGACCGGGTACGGCACCGGATTAATTCCAGTGGACAGGTCGATAAACGGCTCCGGCGCACCGGGGAACCGCCGCCGCGCCGAGCCGAGCCGGCCGCCATGCTCGATGGCCTCCGCTGGCGCGACATGGTCTAACCCGTTGGCGATGACAGCCCTCCTCCATCCCGGCCTGGCCGCCGGCGCGTTGCTGGTCGAGGCCACGGCGGGATACCCCGGTTCGGTGTTCCGCGCCATCCGTCATCCCGTCGTATGGATCGGCGCGCTGATCGGCTGGCTGGACCGACGCCTGAACCTGGCATCCCTGCCCGACCCCATCCGCAGGCGGCGCGGCGTCCTGGCCGTCATGGTCCTGCTCGCATGCAGCGCCGGCCCGGCGGCGCTGGCGCAGGCCGTGCTGCCCTGGCCGCTGCTGGTCCTGCTGGCCAGCACCTTCCTCGCCCAACGCAGCCTGCACGGCTTCGTCGCCGCGGTCGGCACGGCGCTGCGCGACGGCGGCCTGCCGGCGGGACGCGCCGCGGTCGCGCACATCGTCGGCCGCAACCCGGCCACGCTGGACGAGGCCGCAGTCGTCCGCGCCGCCATCGAGAGCCTGGCCGAGAACTTCTCCGACGGCATCGTCGCCCCGGCGGTGTGGTGCGTGCTGCTCGGTCTGCCGGGTATCGCCGCCTATAAGGCAGTCAACACTGCCGACAGCATGATCGGCCACCTGACGCCGCGCCACCGCGCCTTCGGCTGGGCGGCGGCGCGGCTGGATGACTGGATCAACCTGCCGGCCTCCCGCCTGTCCGCCGGATGGATCGTGCTGGCCGCTTGCCTGCACCGGGGCGCTTCGCCGGCCGGGGCCGCACGGGCGGTGGCGCGGGACGCGGGCCAGCACCGCTCGCCCAACGCCGGGTGGCCCGAGGCGGCGATGGCCGGGGCGCTCGGCCTGCGCCTTGCGGGTCCGCGCACCTATGGCGACGTGCAGGTGGATGACGCATGGATGGGCAATGGACGGACCGAGGCAACGCCGGCCGACCTGGACCGCGCCTTGACGTTGTACCGCATTGCTTGCAGCCTACAAGTCGTCGCGGCCGTGCTGCTATGGGCCGTTACCGCGTGAGGCTGAGCAGGCGGTCCACGTCGATGTGCGCCTCCAGGTGGGCGGCCAGCGCGTCCAGCACCGCCTCCACCCCGGCCTCATACCCGCTTCCGGCGGCGGCGGCGCCTAAACGCCGCAGCCAGGCATTGCGCTGGTCGTCGCACGCGAACAGCCCGTGCACGGTGGTGCCGCAGACCAGCCCATCGCCGCTGCACGCCCCTTCCGGGCTGCCATCCGCCAAGTGCAGCAGGGGCGTGAAGGCGTCCGGCCCGGTGGTGCGGCCGATGTGCATCTCGTAGCCCTGGAATGCCACGCCATCGGCGCAGGATCGGCCCGAGACCTCCGACAACCGCTTCTCACCAGTCAGGATAGTCTCGACCTCCAACAGGCCCAGGCCGGCGACACGCCCTGCTGGACCTTCCATTCCCCCGGGATCGTCAATCCCAGCGCCCAGCATCTGGTAGCCGCCGCACAGCCCCAGCACCCGCCCGCCCCGGCGATGGTGCGCCCGCAGGTCGCCGTCCCACCCTGCCGCCCGGAAGGCAGCAAGGTCGGCGATGGTCGCCTTCGACCCCGGCAGAATAACCAGGTCGCACACCGGCAGCGGCGTGCCCGGCTGCACCATCGTCAGCTCCACGTCGGGTTCGGCCAGCAAGGGGTCGAGGTCGTCGAAGTTGCTGATCCGCGGCAGCACCGGCACCGCGATCCGCACCCGTGCGCCCGGCCGGCGCGGCCCTGTGGCGAGGTCGGACGCATCCTCCGCCGGCAGCCGTGCCGCGTCGGGGAAGAACGGCACCAGCCCGAGCGCCGGCCAGCCGGTCCGCGCCGCGATGAAGCCCATGCCGTCGGCGAACAGGGACAGGTCGCCGCGCATCCGGTTGACGATGAAGCCGCAGACCATCGCCGCATCAGCCGGGTCGATGACCGCCTGGGTGCCGACCAGGCTGGCGATGACGCCGCCGCGGTCGATGTCGCCGACCACCACCACGGGCGTGCCGGTAGCGCGCGCGAACCCCATGTTAGCGATGTCGCCCGTGCGCAGGTTCACCTCGGACGCGCTGCCGGCGCCCTCGACCAGCACGATGTCGGCCTCCGCCTGCATCCGCGCGAAGCTGTCCAGCACGTGGGGCAGCAGGCGCGGCTTCATGGCCTGGTACTCCCGTGCCCGTGCCGTGGCGAACACGCGGCCCTGCACGACCACCTGCGCGCCGGTCTCACTCTGCGGCTTCAGCAGCACCGGGTTCATGTGGACCGACGCAGGCGTCCCGGCAGCGCGGGCCTGCAACGCCTGGGCACGGCCGATCTCCCCGCTGTCTGCGGTAACGGCAGCATTGTTGCTCATGTTCTGCGGCTTGAACGGCCGCACCCGCAGCCCCCGCCGCAGGCAGGCCCGCGCCAGCCCGGCCACCAGCAGGGACTTGCCGACGCTGGACCCGGTGCCCTGCAGCATGATGGCGCGCGCCTTGGTTCCGCCCGTCATCGCGAGCCTTGCTTGCGGCGTGGCGATCCAGGAGCGGAAGGAGCCGTTCCCGCGGCCCTGGATTGCCGCGTCGCAAGCGCTCCTCGCAATGACGGCGGGTGAGGGGTTGCCGGCGTCAGAACTCGATCCCTTCCTGCGCCTTCACTCCCGCCGCAAAGTGGTGTTTCACCAGTGTCATCTCTGTCACCAGGTCCGCCGCCTCGATCAGCGCGGGCCGGGCATTGCGGCCCGTGACCACCACGTGCAGACCGGTGGGGCGGGCGGCCAGTGCGGCCAGCACCTCGTCCTCCGGCAAGTAGTCGTAACGCAACGCGATGTTCAGCTCGTCCAGCAGCAGCAGCGACAGGCCGGGCTGGTGCATCAGCTCCACCGCCTTGTCCCAGGCACGGCGGCAGGCGGCCACGTCGCGGGCGCGGTCCTGGGTGTCCCAGGTGAAGCCCTCGCCCATAGTGTGCCACTCCACCAGATCGGCAAAGCGGTCCAGTGCGCCGCGCTCCCCCGTGGACCAGGCGCCCTTGATGAACTGCACCACGCCCACCCGCCGCCCGCGCCCGACCATCCGCAGCAGCAGGCCGAACGCTGCGGTGGACTTGCCCTTGCCCGGCCCGGTGTGGACCATCAGCAAGCCCTTCTCCAACGTCTTGCCCGCGACCTCGGCATCCTGGACCGCCTTGCGCTTGGCCATCTTGGCGGCGTGGCGGGCGGCCTCGTCACCGCTTGCCTGATCACTCATGGCGGCGCTCCCTTCAGGTGCAGCGGCAGCCCGGCCACCACCAGGTCCACCCGGTCCGCACGCGCCGCGATGCGCTGGTGCAGCCGCCCGGCATGGTCGCGAAAGGCGCGGGCTAGCGCGTTGTCCGGCACGATGGACAGGCCGACCTCGTTGGACACCAGCACCGTGGGCGCCCGCCGCGCCTCCAACGCCGCATCCAGCGCCGCAAACGCTGCCGGCACGTCATGGTCCCCGAGCATCAAGTTGCTCAGCCAAAGCGTCAGGCAGTCCACCAGCGCCGGCATCGGCCCGTCCAACGCATCCGGCAGCTCCACAGGCGCCTCGACCGTCGCCCAGCCCAGCGCCCGCTCCGCCCGGTGCTGCGCGATGCGCGCCTGCATCTCGCCGTCGAACGCCTGGGCGGTTGCGATGTAGCGCCAGGGGCCGGGCAGGCGGGTCACCAGCGCCTCCGCATGGCGGCTCTTGCCGGACCGGGCGCCGCCGAGGACGAACGTCAGGGCTGGGGTCGGCACGGGACTGCGGGACACAAGACCGGGGCGAGCACACGGGTTCTCATTGACAGGGCGGGGCAGCGGACATACTCCACCCGGGATGGTTCCGCCACCCGGACTTCGGTTGGCGGATTAAAAGGGAACGCGGTAGGGACCCCACCCCCGATGCCGCGGCTGCCCCCGTAACTGTAAGCGGTGAGCCGCTCGTCACATGCCACTGGGTCACTCCGGGAAGGCTGGCGAGGGGCGTGGATGCCCCGGCATCCGGAACCGTGAGCCAGGAGACCTGCCATCAGGACTAGGTTGCGCGGCCGGGCGGGGTGCCTCGGCGGCGGCGGTGCGATTGCATCGACCCACGGAGCGATCCCTGGGCGCCCGGCACCCGTGTGACAACACGGCCGGAGGCTACCAACGTTGACCGATCCGCTTCCCATCCTGCACATCTGCACCACCTGCCGCGCCGGCCTGCCGCTGGAGCCCGGCCAGACCGCGCCGGGCCGCTTCATGCACGATGCCGTCGAGGCCGCCATGGCCGCTGCCCCGGCCGTGGTGGAGCTGCGCCCCGTCACCTGCCTGTCCAGTTGCGAGCAGGGCTGCACCGCCGCCATCTCGATGCCGGGCAAGTGGACCTACCTGCTGGGCCGGCTGCAACCGGCGCTGGCGGAGGACCTGCTGACCTATGCCGCCATCTATGCCGGGCACCCCACGGGATCGGTGCTGCCCAGCCGCCGCCCGGCGTCGCTGGCGCACATGGTGGTGGGCCGCATCCCCGACCTGTCCCTTCCGGTGACACCGGAATGACCGCCACGACCACCCGGAAAATCCCCGCAACCGTCATCACGGGCTTCCTGGGCGCCGGAAAGACGACGTTGCTGCGCCACGTCATCGAGAACGCCGGCGGCCGCCGCCTGGCGATCATCGTCAACGAGTTCGGCGCCGTCGGCATCGATGCTGAGCTGGTGCGCGGCTGCGGCATCCCCGCCTGCGAGGAGGCCGACATCGTCGAGCTGGCCAACGGCTGCCTGTGCTGCACCGTCGCCGACGAGTTCCTGCCGGCCATGGAAGCCCTGCTGGCCCGCGACCCGCCCCCCGAGCACATCGTCATCGAGACCAGCGGCCTCGCCCTGCCCAAGCCGCTGCTGAAGGCATTTGGCTGGCCCGGCATCCGCTCCCGTGTGACAGTCGATGGCGTCGTCACCGTCGTCGATGGACCCGCGGTGCTGGACGGCCGCTTCGCCGACGACCCCGCCGCCGTGGCCGCACAGCGCGCCGCCGACCCCGGCCTGGACCACGACAACCCGCTGGCCGAGGTATACGAGGACCAGCTCAACTCCGCCGACCTGGTCGTGCTGAACAAGGCCGACCTGCTGGACGCCGCCGCCCTGGCCCGGTTGCGCGAGTTGGTCGGTGCCGCCCTGCCGCGCGCCGTGCAGATGGTTCCGGCGTCGGGCGGGCGGGTGGACCCGGCCATCCTGCTCGGCCTGCATGCCGCCGCCGAGGGCGACCTAGCCGCCCGCCCATCCCACCACGACGCCGAGGACGGCGAGCACGAGCATGACGACTTCGAGAGCTTCGTCGTCCCGCTGCCCGAGACCGGCACCCCGGACGCCCTAGTCGCCCGCCTGCGGACCGTGGCCGAACGGCACGGGGTGCTGCGGATCAAGGGTTTTGCCGCCGTCGCGGGTAAACCGATGCGCCTGGCCATCCAGGGCGTCGGCGCCCGGTTCCGTCAGGACTTCGACCGTCCGTGGGCGCCAGGCGAGGCGCGTACCGGGCATGTCGTGGTGATCGGCCAGACCGGCATGGACCGCCTGGCCATCGCCGCTGGGATCGCCGGGTAGCGCCATGCACCTGTTGGTCCGCGACACCCGCGTGCTGGACGAGGACGCCCTGCCGGATGACCTCGGCCAGACGCCGGCTGACCTGGTGGTGCTCAGCTTCTCCGACGCCGACCTGGGCGCGCTGGCCGGGGCGTGGCAGGCGATGCCAGGGGCACCGCCGCTGCGTCTGGCCAGCCTGGGCCGGCTGCTGCATCCGATGTCGGTGGATTTGTATTTGGAGCAGGTGGTGGCCGGCGCGCGCTGCGTGCTGGTGCGGCTGCTGGGCGGGCTGGAGTACTGGCGCTACGGGATCGAGGAGGCGTCGGCGCTGTGCCGGGAGCGCGGCATCGCCCTGGTGGTGCTGACGGGCGACGGACGGGATGACCCGCGGCTTGCGGCGCTGTCCACGGTGGCGCCGGATGCGCTGGCCCGGCTGAATGCCTGCTTCCGCCATGGCGGCCCTGCCAACATGACGCGGGCGCTCCGGCTGGCTGCGCACCTGGCAGGCTTGGCGCCGGACGACGCCAGCCCGGCGCCGCCAATGCCGCAGCACGGCGTCCATACGCTGGACCTCGGCGAAAGCAGGCCGTTGGCGGCCGTGGTGTTCTACCGGTCGCACCTGCTCTCGGCCGACATCCAGCCGGTCACGGCGCTGACCGATGCGCTGCGTGCCCGCGGACTGGATGTCGGCACGATCTTCGCCGCCAGCCTGAAGGCGCCGGACTGCGCCGCCTGGGTCGCAGCCACCCTGCGCGCCTGGCGTCCGGCCGTGATCCTGAACGCAACCGCCTTCGCCGCCCGGGGCGACTCTGGCATGTCGCCGCTGGACGCCCCCGGGGTTCCGGTGCTGCAAACCATCCTGGCGGGATCGTCACGGGAAGCATGGGTGGCATCGAGCCGCGGGCTGACGCAGGCCGACCTGGCCATGCACGTCGCGTTGCCAGAACTTGATGGGCGGTTGCTGACTGGAGCGGTGTCGTTCAAGGCAGCAGACGCCCCGGTGCCTGGGCTGCAATATACCCGCACGGTGCATCGCGCCGACCCGGACGGCGTGGCGCTGGCGGCGGACCGCGCGGCAGGCTGGGCGCGGCTGGCCGGCACGCCGCGTGCGCAGCGGCGGCTGGCGGTGGTGCTATCCGACTACCCCGGCATCGGCGGGCAGCGCGGCCATGCGGTGGGGCTGGACAGCTTCGCCAGCCTGGCCGCGATCATGGGCGACCTTTCGAGGGAGGGATACGGTCTTCCCCCTGTCGCTCTGGGAGAGGGGGAAGCAGCAGCGGCTCTCTCGGACACCTTGTGCAATGGCCCGCCGCAGCCGTTCCTCCGCTTGGACGATTACCGCCGCCTGTTCCAGACCCTGCCAGCCCCAGTTCAATCCGCCATCACCGCCGCCTGGGGTGCCCCGGACCAGGACCGCAGCATCGCGTCCGGCGCCTTCAGCCTCCGCCATCTCCACCTCGGCAACGTCACTGTCGCGATCCAGCCCGACCGGGGCCGTCCCGACGACCGCCGGGCGGAGTACCACGACCCCGACCGGATGCCCTGCCACGCCTACGTCGCCTTCCACTTATGGCTCCGCGCCGGCCTGGACATCCACGCCCTGGTCCACCTGGGCGCCCACGGCTCCCTGGAATGGCTCCCAGGCAAGGCCGTCGCCCTGTCCGCCGCCTGCCTCCCCCGCGCCTTGCTCGGCGGCCTGCCCGTCATCTACCCTTTCATCGTCAACAACCCCGGCGAGGCCGCCGCCGCCAAGCGCCGCCTGGGTGCCGTCACCATCGGCCACCTGACGCCCCCCCTCGGCGAGGGCGGCGCGCACGGCGAGGCCCGCGTGCTGGAGCGCTTGATCGACGAGTACGCCGCCGCCGACGGCCTCGACCGCCGCCGCACCGCCCTGCTGCGCCGCGACATCCTGGACCGTGCCGCAGCCGCAGGCCTGCTGGCCGAAAGCGGCGTGGGCCGGGACGTGACGGACGATGACGCGCTCGCCCGGCTCGACGCCTACCTGTGCGACGTGAAGGACCTGCAGGTGCGTGACGGCCTGCACGTCTATGGCCGCCCGCCGCCGCACCGCGACCGGATGCTGGCCGCCCTGCATCGCGGCAGCCCCGGCACCGACGCTGCAGACCTGGACTCTTGCGCTGCCGCCGAACGGGCGGCGCTGCTGGCGGCCTTGGACGCGCGTTTCGTGCAACCAGGCCCGGCCGGGGCGCCCACGCGGGGCCGGGCCGACGTGCTGCCGACCGGCCGCAACCTGGCCACCATCGACCCGCGCGGCGTGCCGACCCGGTCTGCCATGGTGCTGGCCGAGCATGCCGCCACCGAGCTGCTGCGCCGGCACCTGCAGGACCACGGCGAGTACCCGCATGCCTTGCTGATCGACCTATGGGGCAGCGCCACAATGCGGACCGGCGGCGAGGACCTGGCGCTGGCCCTGGTCCTGCTGGGCGCCCGCCCGGTATGGGATGATGGCTCCGCCCGGGTCAGCGGCTTCGAGGTACTGCCGCTGGCGCTGCTGGACCGCCCGCGGATCGATGTCACCCTGCGGATCTCCGGCCTGTTCCGCGACGCATTCGCCGGGCAAGTGGCCCTGTTCGACGGCGTGGTTCGGGCGATGGCGGAGCGGGACGAGGCGGCGGACTTCAATCCGCTGGCCGGGTTGGCGTGCGGCCTGGAAGGAGCGGCGCTGCGCCGGGCGACGCAGCGGATATATGGTGCGCCGTCCGGCCAGTATGGCGCGGGGTATGACGCGGGGAGCGGGTCCGACGCGGGCGCTGCCTGGCTGGCGGCGTCGGCGGGGACCTATGGCCGGGACCTCGAGGGCGCCGCGGACCCGGAGGGCCTGCGGCAGCGTGTGGCTGCCGCGGACGCCTTCGTGCACCAGCAGGACCACGCCGAGGCCGATCTGCTGGACAGCACCGAGCACGCCGCGCACGAGGGCGGGTTCGCCGCCGCCGCGGCCCTGCTGGGCGGGCGTCCGGCGCTGTATCACCTGGATACGTCCCGCCCGGAGGCGCCGCGCCCGCGCACGGTCGCAGAGGAGGTGGTGCGCGTCGTGCGCGGCCGGGCCGCCAACCCCGATTGGATCAGGGGCATGATGCGGCACGGCTACCGTGGCGCTGCGGAGATCACCCGGTCCGTCGAGGCGCTGCATGGTTTTGCAAGCACCCTGCCAACTCGGTTCGACGCGCAGTTCGAACTGCTGCACGCCGCAACGTTGGGCGAGCCGGACGTAGACGCCTTCCTGCGGGCCGCCAACCCGGACGCGCGGGTGGCGATGGCGGCGCGGTTCGCGGAGGCGCAGGCCGGCGGCCTATGGCACCCGCGCCGCAACATGGCTCCAGGCGCATGACGCCGCAGCGCCGCGGCTGGTGCCCCAGCCTTTACGACCCCATGCCGACCGGCGACGGCCTGCTGGTCCGCGTCAAGCCGCCCGGCGCCCGGCTTCCCGCACCGGCCGCCCGAGCGCTGGCCGAAGCCGCCGCACGCTACGGCAACGGCGTGATCGAGCTGACCCGGCGCGGCAACCTGCAGGTGCGCGGCCTGCGTCCGGACGGGGTGGCGCCGTTCGCCGCGGCGATGGCAGCGGCCGGGCTGGCGGACGCGGACGCGGAGCGGGAGCGCCGCCGCGTGGTGATCGCGCCCTCTCTGGCCGGCGACGACCCTGATGCGGTCGATGACGGCCTGGCGGAGCGGATCGAGGCTGCGCTGGCGAACCGCCCGGCGCTGGCGAGCAAGTTCTGCATCGCCGTCGATGCCGGCGGCGTGCTGGCCGGGTGGCCGTTGGCGGCGGATATCCTGGTACGAATCGAAGCGGGGCAGCACCGGATCACCCCGGGTGCGTGGGCAGGTGCGCCGGAACAGACGTTGCAGGAAGTCATCCGCCTCACGACCGAGGCAGCCGGCAAGCGCCTTTTCCCCCTCTCGCTCCGGGAAAGGGCCGGGGTGAGGGAACGGGCAAGTGCGGCCTCTGGCTCGGACCAGCCGCTTGCCGTCGATGTCGGCAGCGCACCGCTCCGCAGCAACGACCCCCTCACCCTAGCCCTCTGCCAGAGAGAGAAGATCGGCTACCACCCCTATCCCAACACCGACCGTGGTGCGCTGTCGCTCGGCCTGCCGCTGCGCCAGTTGGACCCGCCCACGCTGCACGCCCTGGCCGCCCTATCCGACCGCTTCGGCGGCGGTGCGGTCCGCACCACCCCCTGGCGGGCCTTCCTTCTCGGGCAGGTGCGCGCCGCCGACCTGCCCACCGCCCGCGCCGCAGCCCAAGCCGCCGGCCTGGCGACCAACCCCGCCGATCCGCGCCTGCACGTCACGTCCTGCATCGGCAGCCCCGGCTGCGCCAGCGCCACCGTGCCCGCCCGCCAAGACGCGGCGCGGCTGGCGCAGGAGGGCCACGGCCCGCTGCACCTATCCGGCTGCACCAAGGGCTGCGCCTACCCCGGCAGCGTCCCCGCCCTGGTCGGCCAGGCCGGCGCCTACACGCTGGTCCACGACTGGGTGCCGGGCCTCCCGGCATGACCCCGCGCGACTACATCCGCGACGGTGCCGCTATTTATGAGCGCTCCTTCGCCACCATCCGCGCCGAGGCCGACCTATCCCGCTTCACGCCCGATGAGGCCCGCGTCGCCGTTCGCGTCATCCACGCCTGCGGCATCGTCGCCATCACCGACGACTTGCAGTTCAGCCCCGGCTTCACCTCTGCCGCCCGAGCGGCGCTGTTGGCCGGGGCGCCGATCCTATGCGACGCCAAGATGGTCGCGCACGGCATCACCCGCGCCCGCTTGCCCGCCGGCAACGACGTGGTCTGCACCCTGGACGCCCCCGAAACCCCCGGCCTTGCCGCCCAAATCGGCAATACCCGGTCCGCCGCCGCGCTAGATCTATGGGGGCCGCGGCTCGGCGGCGCGCTGGTCGCCATCGGCAACGCGCCCACGGCGCTGTTCCATCTGCTGGAGCTGCTGGACGCCGGCGCTCCCCCGCCCGCCGCGGTGATCGGCATGCCCGTAGGCTTCGTCGGCGCCATCGAGAGCAAGCAGGCCCTGGCCGCCGATGGCCGCGTGCCTTTCGCCACCGTGCACGGCCGCCGCGGCGGCAGCGCCATGACCGTCGCCGCCGTGAACGCCCTGGCCAGCGAGCGAGAGTGACCCGGCCTTGACCACAGGCACCCTCCACATCGTCGGCATGGGACCCGGCGACCCCGAGCTGCTGACCTTGAAGGCCGCCCGGGTGCTGGGGGCTGCCCCGGTGATCGCCTACTTCGCCAAGCGCGGACGGACGGGCCACGCCCGCACCATCGCAGCCGGATACCTGCACCCAGAGGCGGAAGAGCTACGGTTCGAGTACCCCTACACCACCGAAATCGACGTGGACGACCCCCGCTATGAGGCCGGCATCCGGGCCTTCTACGAGGCATCGGCCGGCGCGGCGGCAGAACGGCTGCACGCGGGCCAGGACGTGGCGCTGCTGTGCGAGGGCGATCCGTTCTTCTATGGCTCCGCGATGTACCTGTTCGACCGCCTGGCGCCGGGCCACCCAACCGAGGTCATCCCGGGGATCACCGCCATGAGCGGCTGCTGGGCGCAGGCGCGCACGCCGATGACGCACGGCGACGACGTGCTCCAGGTGCTGCCAGGCACGATGGAGGCCGGCGCCTTGGCGGCGCGGCTGGCTGGGGGCGACGCCGCCGTCATCATGAAGGTCGGACGCAACATGCCGAAGATCCGCGCCGCCCTGGCGCACGCTCACCTGCTCGACCGCGCGATCCTGGTCGAGCGCGGCACCATGGCCGGCACCCGCACGGCGCGCCTTGCAGACCATCCGGACGGCCCCGCGCCCTACTTTTCCCTAGTGCTGGTCCCTGGCCGGCAGCGGGCGCGATGACCGGCTGCGTCCTCATCGTTGGCCTAGGTCCCGGCGACGCCGCGATGCAGACCCTGCAGGCCGCGGACGCGCTGGCCGGGGCGACCGACCTGATCGGCTATGCGACGTACCTGGACCGCGTGCCGCCGCTCCCGGGCCAGGCCCGCCACGCGTCGGACAACCGGGTGGAGCTGGACCGCGCCCGGCACGCCCTGCGCCTTGCCGAGGGGGGCGCCCGCGTCGCCGTGGTGTCGTCCGGCGACGCCGGGGTGTTCGCAATGGCCAGCGCGGTGTTCGAGGCGGTGGAGCATGGCGACCCCGGCTGGCGCGACCTGGATGTGCAGGTGGTGCCGGGCATCAGCGCGATGTTCGCCGCCGCCGCCCGGCTGGGGGCGCCGCTGGGGCACGACTTCTGCGCGATCTCGCTATCGGACAACCTGAAGCCGTTCCCCATCGTGCTGCATCGGCTGACCGTGGCGGCGGAGGCCGGGTTCGTGGTTGCGCTCTACAACGCGGCGTCGCGCGCCAGGCCGTGGCAGCTTGGCGCAGCGCTGGACGCCGTGCGGGCCATCCTGCCGCCGGACACCCCCGTCGTGTTCGCAACGGCGATCAGCCGGGCGGACGAGGCCATCGACATTACCACCCTGCGCGACGCCGACCCGGCGCGGGCGGACATGCGGACCCTGGTGCTGATCGGCTCCCCGGCCACGCGCCGGATCGAGCGGCCAGGACGGCAGCCCTGGCTCTACTCCCCCCGCTCGCATGCGGAGGCAGCGCGTTGATGCAGCCAGGCCAACGCCGCCGCAGCGTCCGGCACGGCCCCGGCCGGACTGGGGGGACGCTCGACCATGACGACCTCCACCCCCAAGGTGCGCGCCGCGGCCAGCTTGCCGCCTGTAGCTGTCCCGCCGGAGTTCTTGGTCACGACCACCTCGATGCGTTCCGCCACGAGCAACGCCAGCTCGTCCGCCTCCCTGAACGGCCCCCGTGCGGTCAGGATCCGCGCACCCTGCGGCAGCAAGCCGGCCGGCGGCGGATCGACGCTGCGGACCAGGTAGTCGTGCCACGGCGCGGCTGCGAACGGCGCCAGCTCCTGCTGCCCGACGGTGAGCAGCACGCGGCGCGGTGCCCGTCCGAGGGCCGCCGCCGCCGCCGTCATGTCGGGAACAGCGGTCCACCTGTCGCCCGGCACGGCAGCCCAGGCCGGGCGCAGTACGGCCAGCAGTGGCACTCCGGCCAGGGCAGCAGCAGTGACGGCGTTGCGGCTGATCTGCACGGCGAACGGGTGCGTCGCATCGAGCAGCGCGTCCACGGCGTGTTCGCCCAAGTAGTCAGCCAAGCCCGCAGCCCCGCCGAACCCGCCGCTGCGCCAAGGCACCGGCGGTGGCGCCGGCGCCCGCGTCCTCCCAGCCAGGGACAGAACCGGCCGGAACCGCGCGTCGCCGACCAGCCCGCGCGCAATGGCCGATGCCTCCGTGGTGCCGCCCAAGATCAGTACATTCATCGGCCAGGCATCGCATGAACCCGCCCTGGCTGGCCATCCTCGGCATCGGCGAGGACGGCGCGCTGACGCCCGCGGCCGAAACCCTGCTGACGAATGCCGTGCTAGTGGTCGGCGGGGAACGTCACCTGGCCTTGGCGGACAGGCTGATCCGCGGCGACCGCCGCGCCTGGTCCAGCCCAATGGACCGGACGCTGGTGGAAATCGCCGCTCGGCGGCCCGCCCCGGTTGCCGTGCTGGCATCAGGCGACCCCTACTGGTTTGGCGCCGGCGCCACGCTGGTCCGCAGTGTGCCGGCGGCGGAGACGCGGTGCATCCCCGCCCCGTCCGCCTTCACGCTGGCCTGCGCGGCGCTGGGCTGGGCGTTGCAGGACTGCGTGACGCTGTCGTTCTGCGGCCGGGGCTTCGGGTCGTTGCTGCCGGCGTTGCAGCCCGGCGCACGCATCCTGGCGCTGTCAGCCGACGCGGACACGCCGGCCGCCGTTGCCGCCCTCGTAGCGGCCCGCGGCTTCGGGCCGTCGCGCCTATGGGTGCTGGAGGCGCTGGGAGGACCCAGCCACCGCGTCCGCAGCAGCAGCGCCGCGGCATTCGATCTGGCGGAAGTGCATCCGCTCAACATGGTCGCCATCGAGGTTGCGGGAGCGCCCGGCGCGCAGGTCATCCCGCTCGCCTCCGGCCTGCCGGACGAAGCGTTCGAGCATGACGGCCAGCTTACCAAGCGGGAGGTCCGAGCCGTCACCCTATCCACCCTGGCGCCGCGGCGAGGGCAGGTGCTGTGGGATGTGGGCTGCGGCTCCGGCTCGGTCGGGATCGAGTGGTGCCTGCGCCACCCCGCCAACCGCGCCATCGGCATCGACGGCAGCCGGGACCGCGCCGCCCGGGCCAGGCGCAATGCTGCGGCGCTCGGCGCGGCGCTGCATGTTGTCGATGGCTCGGCGCCGGGTGCGTTGGCCGGCCTGCCGCCGCCCGACGCCGTGTTCATCGGCGGTGGCGCGGCGGACCCCGGCGTGATCGACGCCGCCTGGGGGGCGTTGCCGCCCGATGGCCACTTGGTGGCCAACGCCGTCACCATCGAGACGGAAGCGGCGCTGCTGGCCGCCCGTGCCCGCCTGGGTGGCACGCTGACGCGGCTGTCCGTCGAGCGGTTGGACCGCATCGGCGCCATGCATGGCTACCGTCCAGCCATGACCGTCACGCAATGGCTGGCGGTGAAGCCATGATCGTCGCCGGGGTTGGATGCCGCATCGGCTGCCCGGCTGGGGACCTGGCAGCGGTGGTGCGCCTGGCAGCCGCCACCGCAGGGCAGCGGGTTGGCGCCGTCGCCGCACCAGGGTTCAAGCAACACGAAGCCGGCCTGCACGAGGCCGCCCGCCTCCTAGGCTTGCCACTGATATTCGTGGACCTGGCGGCGCTGCACGCGGTCCAGCCGAACTGCCCGACCCGGTCCGGTGTCGCCGAGCGCATGACCGGCGTGGCGTCGGTGGCGGAGGGTGCGGCGCTGGCGGCGTCCGGCGGGCGACTGCTGCTGGCGCGGATCAGCCTAGGCGGCGCGACCTGCGCGCTGGCGGGACCATGACGGTCCACTTCATCGGCGCTGGTCCGGGCGCGGCGGACCTGATCACCCTGCGCGGGCGCGACCTGCTGGCGGCCTGCCCGGTGTGCCTGTATGCCGGCTCCATCGTGCCCAAGGCGCTGCTGGCGCACTGCCCGCCCGGCGCACGGCTGGTCGATACCGCGCCGCTGTCGCTGGACGGGATCGAGGCCGAGTTCACCGCCGCCAACCGTGCCGAGCAGGACGTGGCCCGGCTGCACTCGGGCGACCTGTCGATCTACAGCGCCGTCGCCGAGCAACTGCGCCGGCTGGACCGTCTCGGCATCCCCTACACGCTGACCCCTGGCGTCCCCGCCTTCGCCGCCGCCGCCGCCGCGCTGGGCTGCGAGCTGACGGTGCCGGAGGTGGCACAAAGCGTCGTGCTGACGCGGATGCCGGGCCGAGCCTCCGCCATGCCCGGCGGGGAGAGCCTGGCCGCCTTCGCCGCGACCGGCGCCACGCTGGCCATCCACCTGGCCGTGCACCAGCTCGCCGGGATCGTCGCCACGCTGTCGCCGTTCTACGGGCCTGGCTGCCCGGCGGCGGTCGTGGTGCGCGCCACCTGGCCCGACGAGGTGCTGCTGCGCGGCACGCTCGCCACGATCGAAGCGCAGTTGGCCGCCAACCCTGCCGAGCGAACCGCGCTGATCCTAGTCGGCCCGGCCCTGGCCGCCGCCGGGTTCCGGGAGAGCGCCCTGTATGACGCGGACTATGCCCGCCGGTTCAGGGGAGTCTCGTGACGCCTGACGCAGGGCCGCAGCCGCCACAGAGCCAACGCACGTCGCGCGAGGGTAGCCTCTACTCCGTCTTCCTCTCGGAGAGGGCCAGGGTGAGAGGGTCTTGCAGTACGGATGCTAGCCGCCTGCGGAGATATCCCGCCGTTTGGCTGGATCGTGCTTGCCCGCTTCCTCGACCTAGCCTCGTGCCGAAAGAAGAAGTCAGCCCGGCGCCCGGACGCAGGTTAGCTGGCCCGTCCCACCAGCCCGCCCGCCCGGTCGAACAGCACGACCTCCAGCAGAACTCCGGCGCCGTCCAGCACCGCCGCTGCCGTCCGCCAAGCCGCCCGGGCCACGGTGTCGCCCAGCGGAACCCCCATCGCACCGGCAAAGGCAAACGCCTCGGCGACGGTGTTGGAGGCCGCGATTTGTTGAGCCAGCCCAGCATCGTCCACCAGGGCCGCCAAGGCCGGCATGTCGGCCGCACCGCGCTTGCTGTGCAGGTCCAGCCGGCCCTGTGCCATCTTGGTCATCTTGCCGACGCCGCCGGCCAGGGTGACGCGCGGCAGCGGATGGCGGCGCAGGTACTTCAGGGTCGCCCCGGCGAAGTCGCCCATCTCCAGCAAGGCGATCTCGGGCAGGCCGTGCAGCGCCTGCACCGCCGCCTCCGACGTGCTGCCGGTGCTGGCGGCGACGTGCGTCAGCCCGACAGCACGGGCAACATCGATGCCGCGGTGGATGGTGTCGATCCAGGCAGCGCAGGAGTAGGGCACGACGATCCCCGTCGTACCCAGGATCGACAGGCCGCCGACGATGCCCAGCCGGCCGTTCAGGGTGCGGGCGGCCAGCGCCTCGCCGCCGGGGATTCCGATGGTGACAACGGCATCCGGTGCGGGCCTGACCTCCTCCAGTGCGGCGCGGATCATGGCGCGCGGCGTAGGGTTGATGGCGGGCTCGCCGGATGGAAGCGGCAGGCCCGGGCGGGTGACGGTGCCGACGCCGGGGCCGGCCCGGAACAGCACGCCGCTACCGGGCGGGGCAGGGCCGACCTGGACCAGCACCAGCGCGCCATGGGTTACGTCCGGGTCGTCCCCGGCGTCCTTGACGACGCCGGCTGTCGCGCAGCCGTCTGCAAGCCGTGTCTCGGCCAGGCTGAACGAGACGCGCTGGCCGCGTGGCAGGCCGATCTCGACGGGGTCCGGGAAGTCGCCGGTGTTCAGGGCGGTGAACGCGGCCTTCGCCGCCGCCGTGGCGCAGGCCCCGGTCGTCCAGCCGCGGCGCAGGGCAGGGGCAGTGTCCACGGTCGGGATCATAGGCCAAGCAGGAGCGGCGCGCGATGCTGATACCGGAACCCGCTCGTGGGATCATCATCGGCGCGCCCCGGTCCGGATCGGGCAAGACGACGCTGACGATGGCGCTGATTGCCGCCCTACGCCGCCGGGGCTTGGCGGTGCGCGCGGCAAAGTCCGGCCCAGACTACATCGACCCGGCCTTCCATGCCGCCGCCAGCGGCGCGCCGGTGCCGAACCTGGACAGTTGGGCCATGCCGCCGCCGCTGCTGGCACACCTCGCCGGGGATGCGGCGCGGGGGGCGGCGCTGCTGGTGGTGGAGTCTGCCATGGGCCTGTTCGACGGCGTTGCCGCGCCGCCGGGCCGCTCGGGGGCGGCGGCGGACCTGGCGGCGGGGCTGCGACTGCCGGTGCTGCTGCTGCTGGACGTGTCCGGCCAGTCGCAGACCGCCGCCGCGGTCGCCCGGGGCTTCATGCTGCATGATCCTGCGGTCCGCATCGCGGGCGTGGTGCTGAATCGCGTGGGCAGCGACCGGCACCGGACGGGCGTGTCGGCTGCCGTCGAGGCCGTCGGCCTGCCCGTGCTGGGCGCCATGCCGCGCGACCCGGCATTGGCCCTGCCGGAGCGGCACCTCGGCCTGGTCCAGGCTGCGGAGCACGTGGACTTGCAGGCCCTGCTGGCGCGGCTGGCGGACATGGCGGAGCGGTGCCTCGACCTGGACGGCATCCTGGCCGCCACCGCGCCGCTGCAGGTGCAGGAGGCCGGTGCGGCCTATGGCCTGCGACCGCCGGGGCAGCGGATCGCGCTGGCGTCGGACGCGGCGTTCAGCTTCATCTATGCCCATGTCCTTGCAGGCTGGCGCGCGGCAGGGGCGGAGGTGATGCCCTTCTCGCCCCTGGCGGACGAGGCGCCGCGGGCGGACTGCGACGCCTGCTGGCTGCCCGGCGGCTACCCGGAGCTGCATGCCGGCGCCCTGGCCGCCGCTGCCCGGTTCAAGGCCGGGCTGGCCGGCTTCGCGCAGACCCGGCCGGTGCATGGGGAGTGCGGCGGCTACATGGCGCTGGGGGCTGGGCTGGTGGACGCAGCGGGCACGCGGCACGCTATGGCCGGGCTACTCGGCCACTCCACCAGCTTCGCCAAGCGCCGGATGAACCTGGGCTACCGGCAGGCAACGCTGCTGGCGGATGGTCCGCTTGGCCCTGCCGGCGCTGTGGTGCGGGGGCACGAATTTCACTATGCCAGCGTCAGCGACCCCGGCGGCGACGCTCCGCTGGCCGACCTGCAGGACGCCGGCGGCAACGCGCTGGGTCCGGCGGGCGGGCAACGCGGCCAGGTCAGCGGCGGCTTCTTCCATGCGATTGCGCCGTCATAGGGCGGTGGCGCTGCGCGCGCGGCAACGGCGAACGTCACCGGATGTTGATGGTGACACGGTCATGGCCGACGTTCTGCTCGAAGGCGACGGTATAGTCGAACTGGCCGCTACCACAAAAGCCGGGGGGGCAGGAGTATAGGAAACTTCCTGGCCCGACAGGGTACGGCCTCGGCAGTCGGTCAGCCCGAACCAGGGCGGCTCGTCAACCACTGCCGTTGCGCTCCGCACCACATCGGTAGCATGCGATAGCTTGGTCAGAAGATTGATCCCTGGGTCCTCCGATGGACTGCAATCGGACCGCCAGCGAGCATAGGTGAAGATGCACACTCCCTGGCCCGCCAGCCCGACGCGATACAGGTTCCGTCCCGTCGCGTTACGGTCCGGTGTCAGACCATAGCGAGCTTCTTGCGCGCTTCTTCGATCTGTTGCTCCATCTCGACCAGCGCCCCGCCGTCCAAGTCTGCCAGGGCTGTTGCGATGATCGTCCGCGCGCCCTCGATGGCGCTGGACGCCTCCCCGTCCAACCCGGCCTGTGCGGCCTGCTGCAGATTGGACGCAGCAACGGCCAACCCGCGCCGCAACCCGCCGGCGTCTGCCGCCAGCGCAGCGCGATGCACGCCGTCCAACGCGGCGCGGGCAGCTTCTATCAATGCGTGGGCGTGATGGGCTTCAGTCGACATGTCGTTGTTCCTGCGCCGAGCCGGTTAAGCCTACTTCTTCGACCCCAACGGGTAGAAGTAATCCGCCAAGAAGTTGCCGACCGACCGCGGCGGGTCCTGCGGCGACCCCTGGGACGGATCGGGCGGCTGTGAGGCGGGTGGTTGCGAGGCGGGCGGCTGGCCCTGCGACGCCGCCTGATGCGCCTCAACCGGTTCTGCGTGCCGGGCAGGGGCGGCGTTCGGCGGCGCCTCTTCCATGGCTGGCGCGGGTTCGGCCGGCGCCTCCAGAAATCCCGGTGCAGCCTGCCGTGACGGCTCCGCGGGGCCGAGCAGCGCCACGGCGCGCAGGCCGGGGTCGTCCGCCTGCGCTAGCTCGACGACGCGCTTCATTGCGTCGCTGCGGCCCAGCGCGTAGGCGCGCCGCACCGCGTCCTCGACTGCCCCGACAATGTCATCGACGCTGCCTGACTTTGAGTTCGCAAGCTTCATGCCGACTTCTTTCATGCTGATCCCCTCCATGCACGACCGTTTCCGGTCGTCAAGCTAGGCGGCAGGCGGCCCCCTGGCAACGCAGGCGCGGCGTGCTGCCCAGGATGTGACCGTATCCCAGTGCGCCAGCAGGCCAAACGGGATAAGAGGGCGCGCCGTGATGACATCAAGCATCCCCGCCATGCAGCACCTCGCCCTCGTCCAGCCGCGCGTGGGGATTGGCGACATGATCTGGCACCTGCCGCACATCCGCGCCCTGTCCAGCCTGGCCCGGCAAGTCACGCTGGTCACCCGCCGCCGCTCACTGGCCGCCGAGATCGTCGGACCCACGGACGGGGTGGACGATATCTTCTACGTCGAGCGAGGCCAGTGGGACGCCGGCGGGCGGCATCAGGGCAGCCTGGGAATGCTGCGCCTGGTGCGCGACCTCCGCGCGTTGCGTTGCGACGGCGCGGTCCTGCTGACGCGCAGCCGGATGCTGACCACCGCGGCTTGGGCGGCGGGGATCGGGCGCCGCCATGGCTACGGCATCGGCTCGCAGCGCCGGCTGCTGCAAGGGCCGTTTCTGCCACCGGAGGAGTGGCGGGCGCATCCCTACCAGCAGGCGTCGGCGTGGCTGGCGCTGGCCGGCATCCCGCTGGACCAGCCGGAGCCGCGGCTGCAGGTCCTCCCCGAGGACCGCCTGGCCGCGGAGCAGCTTGCGCCTGCAGGCGGCGTCGCGCTCGGCATTGCGGCGTCCGACGACTGGAAGAACTGGGGGGCGGCCAACTTCGCCGGCCTCGCGGCGGCGCTGCTGCAACGCGGATGGCCCACGGTCGCCCTGGTCGGCGGCCTGGCCGAGCAGGCGATGGCCGCCGACATCATGCAGCAACTCGGCGCATTGGCGGCCCGGGCGCGGCCGGTACTGGGCGTGGATCTGCGGACGCTGGCGGCGCTGCTGCAGGCCCAGGCGTTTTATATCGGCAACGACACCGCGGCGCTTAACATCGCAGGCGCCGTCGGCACGAGCGCCTACGGCCTATTCGGCGCGACGCCGGTATTGCGCCACAGCCCATGGATCACGCCGCTCATTCCACCTGGAGGCGCCAGCAAGGCAGACGGCATGACGCGTCTCCTGCTGCAGGCCGTGCTGGACGTACTGCCCAAGACACCTAAAATCAATTAACGTCAAAGACAAAACCTAGCAGGACAGTTCCCGCCAGGTCCGACACTATACCGTGATGAACGCCACAGCCCTAGCCGGCGTCCTGTTCGGCCTCTGCCTCATTCCGCCGCTAGCAGCCGCAGCGCCGTGCACCGAGGCCATCGCCGAGGCGGAACGCACGGCCGGCACCGCGCCGGGCCTGCTGCATGCGATTGCCATGGTCGAGAGCGGGCATACCGACCCGGACACCGGCGAGCGCAACCCCTGGCCGTGGACGATCAATGCCGAGGGGGCCGGCAGCTACTACCCGACCAAGGCCGCGGCGATCGAGGCGGCGCGTGCGTTGCGGGACCGCGGGGTCTATTCGATGGACGTGGGCTGCCTTCAGGTCAACCTGATGCATCACCCCAGCGCCTTCGTGTCGCTGGACGATGCCTTCGATCCCGGGTCCAATGCAGCCTATGCGGCCAGGTTCCTGAACAGCCTCTATGCGCGGACCGGGACGTGGCCCGACGCGGCGGCCGGCTATCACTCGCTCAACCCGGAACGCGGAATTCCTTATGCCAGGCAGGTGATGGCGCACTGGACCGGCGCCAGCCTGCCCGCGGCGGCCCTGGCGTTCTTGCCGCAACCTGGCTTGCCGCAGCCTGCCTTGCCGCGGCCCGGAGCATTCCTGCCCGCGATGCAGCGGATCGCCATCTCGATGCGCCGGACCCTGGCCGAGGCGTCGGGCGCCACCCTCCTCGACATCGCAGATGTGGTGCGCAATCCGGTCCAGGTCGCCACGTTCCAGGGTGGCGCCACCATGCAGGTCATCTACGTCGGCCCGGCCACGCCCCTGCAACCCCGGCGGCGGCACTTCTGAGGCCGTCGCAGCCGACTACAGCGTTCTCTCGCGTACACAGGCACGGCAGCCTGTCAAGCAGGAAGTGCGAGGTTTCGTACGCATCCAAAGTGCGGTGACGACGGTATGACATGGCGGCTTGTATGCCGTGGCGTGAGCCGGGCAGCGAAGCCCACCACGCCAAGACGCGTCACACACGGGAGACTTCTGCATGGACCAGCATACCACTACGCCCGCCGAGGGCACTGCCGACAGCGGCGTGAACCGCCGTTCCCTGATGGGACGAGTCGGTGCTGGCGCAGCCGGCGCGGTTGCGTTGGGCGCTTTGGCGACGGGCGGCGCGGCCCTCACCTGGACGACGCCGGCCCAGGCACAGTCGTTCACCGACGCCGACATCCTGAACTTCGCGCTGAACCTGGAATACATCGAGGCCGAGTACTACCTCCGCGCCTTCCTGGGCACGGGGCTGCAGGCCAGCGACACCACCGGCGTCGGCACTCAGGGCACCGTGCTCGGCGGCTCCCAAGTTCCGTTCAAGACCCCGCTGATCGCGGCCTATGCGCAGAAGCTGGCCATTGACGAAACCAACCACGTCCGGTTCCTGCGCCGTGCGCTCGGCAGCGCCGCGGTAGCGGAGCCGAACATCGACCTGCTCAACAGCTTCAACGCCCTGGCCGCGGCGGCCGGGCTGGTTGCGCCGGGCACGCAGTTCAACCCGTTCCTGAACGAGGCCAACTTCATCCTGGGCTCGTTCGTCTTCGAGGACGTGGGCGTGACCGCGTACGGTGGAGCTGCCGGGCTACTGACTAACCCGGGCAACGTCAGCGCGGCCGCCAGCATCCTGGCGATCGAGGCCTACCACGCCGGCACCATCCGGACCACGATCGGCGCGCTTGGCCTGACGGCGCAGGCGAATGCGATCTCCGCCGTCCGTGCCAAGGCCGGCAGCGGCGGCGAAAGCCCGGTGTCGACACCCAACCTGCTGGTAAACATCTCGCCGTCGGACAGCGACTCGCTTGCCTACCGCCGGGAGATCATCCAGGTGCTGAGCATCGTCTACAACGGCGTCCGCGCCGGCGGTGGATTCCTGCCGAACCAGGCGAACGGCACCTTCCGCTAGGCGTTGCCATGCGGTGCGGGCCGGGGATTGCCCCTGCGCCCGCACCGCATGGAGCCGTTCAGATGCCGCCTTATGCAAGCCTGATCGCAGGCGCACTTCTCCTGCCCACACCGGCCATGGCGGGCGTGCCGGGTTCGTTGTGCGGCGCCCCGGAGGTGCTTGAGATCGTCTCGCGCCTTCTGGACGAACACGGCCTGCCCGCCCTGATCGTGGCGCCGCCGGTGGGTCAGGAGCCGACGTCCCGGCCCGATACCGTGCTGTGCGCCGTCCGCCTGCAACGCCAGGTTTTTGATACCAACCGCCTCGGCACCGTGCCGCAATACTTCCAGCAGACCTACGAATATACCGTACGCCGAGGCGTCAACGGGCTGTTCGTCACGGCGGCTGGCGGTTAGCGCCCGGCTGGCGGCGGCCACGGCCTAAACAGGGTGGCGGCTGACCGCAGGACCTTCGCCTGGTAGGTATGGTTCAACAGCGGCGTATGCGAATGATAGTTGCCGATCGCACGCATCAGGTCGCCCCGGGTCTCATCGAGGTAGGTCCGCATGATCAGCCCAGCCGCAGCGATATTGTAGCAGGGCCGCAGCAGCAGGCGGCCGCGGACCTCGGTCAGGCTGAGCTGCGAGTAGCGGGCCAGGGTGCCGAGCCAGAGGGTGTTGATCTGCATGACTCCCATGTCCTCGGTCCCGTCGGTGTTGCGGTGCACGACACCGGGGCTGCCGCCCTCCACGGCCTGGATCGACGGCAGCACGCGCGGCGGCAACGCGTAGATTTGGGCGACAAGCGCCATGCAGGCGAGGTATGGAACCGCCATCAGGCGGCGCCGGTCGAGGAGGCAAGCATGCAGGCGCCTTCGTCCGCAGTGACGCCAATGTGACTAGCAGGAATTTGATAGCGATGCAGCAGCCAGATACGCTGAAACCTGTCCCGGATTCCGGGTCCATGCCCGACGCGGGCTTCACGCTGTTGGAGATACTTGTCGTCGTTGCCATCCTGGGCCTGCTAGTCCTGCAGGTTGGCCCGGCTGTTCTGCGGCAGTTCGGCGGCGCCCGCGCTTCCGTCGCTAAGCAGTCGGTTGAGCAGCTTGCCGGCGTGCTCGACTTGTACAAGCTCGGTGTCGGCAGCTATCCTACGACGGAGCAGGGCTTGGTGGCCCTCAACACCCCGCCGGGCGGCGTGACGGGGTGGGAAGGTCCGTACCTCAAGGGCGATGCCCAGCCGCTCGACCCTTGGAATCATCCTTATCTTTACCGCAACCCCTCCGCCCGGCCCGGCCACGAGTTCGACCTGTGCTCGCGCGGGCCTAACAACCAGGCCGGGGAGGCCGGGCCGGACCTGATCTGCAACCGCTAGGCTACGAGGCCGGCGTGTCCCAGGTCAGCACCAGCATCAACGGCTCCTTCGCCGTGGCGCCCAAGCGGATGGAGGCGCGCCGGGTGAACCGGCCGCCGGCGTCGCCCGTGGCCTGGGCGGTGACGGTAACGGTGCGCGGCGGCGCTGGCGTGGCGACGCCGCGGGGCGGCCCGGACACGTCGCGCAGGGCTTGCAGGACCACAGGCGCTGCCGCCGCCGGGTCCGGCGCGGTGTCGGTCAGCACCGACAGGTAAGGCCGCAGCCGGTTCAGCAGGGCTGGGGTCATGCCCAACACGCCGCCCAGTTCGTCGAGGTCGTGGAACGGCGTGCCCGGGGGCTCATAATCCAGCCCGGCCGCACGATACTCCGGCGCCTTGGCCCCGTGCGGACGCGGCTGGGCACCGGGGTATCGCCAGTCGGCGATGGCGTCTGCGATGCGCTCGGCCGATCCCTGGTCCGTGCCCACGCGCCGCAGCAGCGCCTGCAGCAGCGGCGGCTCGGCCAGGTTCGGGTTCACCTTGCCGGCCTCGTTGTCGATCCGCAGCACCACGCGGGCGCCGGGCGCCTGCACCTGGTGGTCCCGGCCATCGGCGGCCCAGCGCGATGCCGGATCGAGCAGGTGGAACGCCGCCTCCGCAATGGCGCCGTCCGCCGCCGCCTCGGCCGCCGCCGCCGCCCGCAGGTTGCCCGCAAGCTGCACCTCGGTACGCCCGGCCGCGGTCAACTGCGTGGCGAGCAGCGACAGCAGCACCACCGCCCACAGCACGATCAGCAGTGCGAAGCCGCGCTCCCTCCCGCCTCCCTGGCCCGGCATTCTACCGCTCCAGCCGCAGGCCCCGGCGCAGCGGCAGCCCGGGATCAGGCGAGCCGGTCGAGTGCAGCCGGCCCAGTTCGTCCGGCACCTTGGCGGCGTTGATCAACTGGTCGCGCAGATCCTCGGTCAGCGCCCGCGCGTCCCGCTGGTCGTGCACGACATGCGGCGTCACCAGCACCAGCAGCTCCGTGCGCCCGCGCTGGTTGTTCTGCGACCCGGCCAGCAGGCCCAGTAGCGGGATATCCTTCAGGAACGGGATGCCCTGGTTCTCGCGCGACGAGTTGTCCTGGATCAGCCCCGCCAGGCCGATAGTCTGGCCGTCCTGCACCACCACCCGGCTGGTGACGTTGCGCTGCGAGAAGGTCGGCGACAAGATGCCCGACGAGCTGGCGCCCGGGATGACGTTGCTGACCTCCTGCGAGATGTCGAGCGTCACCTGCCCGCCGCTGTTCACCCGCGGCGTGACCTCCAGGATAACCCCGGTCTCGCGGTAATCCACCGAGTTCACGATCGGCGCGTTGCTGCTGACTTGGCTTTGCGAGCTGCTGGTGAGGAACGGCACGAGGTTGCCGACCTGCAGGCGCGCGGCCTCGTTGTCCAGCACCAGCACCTGGGGGGAGGACAGCACCTTCACCGTCGTGACCGCCTGCAGCGCACTCAGCGCGGCATTCTGGTTGCCGGGGCCGCTGAGCACGAAGCCGGGGAGGGCGGAGGCGAACGTGTTGGCGGCGGTGCCGGCCGGGCTGAAGTTCAGCGCGCCGTTGATGCCGGCGTTGAAGAAGAACTGCGTGCCGTATTGCAGCGCGTCGTTCAGGTTGACCTCGGCGATGGTGGCATCGATCCGCACCTGCAGGGGCAGGATGTCGATCTTGCGCAGCATCGACTCGATGGTGTCGCGCTCCTGCGGCGTCGCATAGATCAGGATTGCGTTGTTCTGCGAGTTGGGGATGATCTTGATGGTGTTTGGGTCGCCGCCCGCGGCGCCGCCGGGGCTGCCCCCCGATGTGGGGTCAAGGCCGCCCAGCAGGGGGTTGGCCGGGTTCTGCGAGGGGTCGATGGCCGGAAAGCCGCCGGCCTGCTGACCCAGGCCGGATCCGCCGCCGGCTCCCAGCCCGCCACCCGACCCAAGGCCGCCACCCTGGCCGCCAAGGCCGCCCCCGCCGCCGAGACCACCCCCGCCTAGGCCGCCACCACCCCCGAGGCCACCGCCACCCCCGAGGCCGCCATTGCCGCCACCGCTGTTGAAGCCGCTGCGCTGGCTCCCCCGTCCTGGCGCGGTGCTGCCGATGGCCCGCGCGCTGGGCACCGCCGTCACCCGGCTGGGCGTGAACGCCTGCTGCAGCACGTAGGCGATGTCGTTGCTGCGGCTGCTCTGCAGATAGTAGACGTTCCAGCCACGCAGCGTCATCCGCCGGCCGCGTTCCACCAGGGCATACACGCGCCGGGCGTCGTCGATGTACCGCGCCTGGCTGGATACCACCAGGACCGAGTTGATCCGATCCATCGGCACTACGCGCACCACCCCGGCCAGCGCCCCGCCGCCGGTGCTGCGGAAGGCGTCGCCCAGGGCGGTGGCAAAGTCCTTGGCGCCGCCGGAGGTGACGGGGAACAGCGCGTAGGACTGCCCGGCCAGCAGGTCGATGTCGAACGCCTGCACTAGGGCCAGCAGCGCCTCGCGCGTCGCTGGGTCGCCGTTGACCAGCAGGGCGTTGCGGCCGGGGTCGGCGGTCAGCTTGCCGCCCGCGCCGACGAAGGGCTGCAGCACCCGCACGAGGTCCTCGGCGGAGGCGTAGCGCAGCGGGATGACCGCCCCGCCGGCGCCGCCGTCCCCGGCCAGCAGCGGCGTGGCCGCGCCGGCCGGCACCACGCGGTAGAGGCCGCCCTGCTGCACCAGGCTGGCGCCGTTCTGCGCCAGCAGGGCCTGCAAGGCCGGCAGCAGTTGCGAACGGGCCAGCGGGGTGGTGGTCCGCACGGTGGCTGTGCCGCGCACCGCCGGGTCGATGGTGTAGTTGGCGCGCAGCAGGTTGCCCAGCACCTGGGCCACGACCTCCCGGATGTCGGTATCAACGAAGTCCAGCGAAACGTCATCGCCCGGTCCTGCGGTGCTGCCCCGCACGGCCCCGGCCAGGCTGCCCGGCGCCGCAACGCCGCGGACCCGGCCGAGGGACACCTGGGCCGGCGGCAGGGCATCTGTCCCGCCCACGGCGCCATTGACCCGCGCCGTCGCGGTGCCAGACCGGCTGAGCACCGGCGGCAGGGCCTCCAGCGCGGGGCGTCCCTCGTGCTCGCACCCGCCCAGGGCGGCGAGCAGCAGCAGCACCGCTGTGCGACGGTTCACCGTGTGAAGCCGGCTGGGGGAGGCGTGGGCAGACCCGGGAAGGCAGGCGCGCCCAGTGCAAGGCCAGACGTGCCGGCCGGCGCGGGGCGCTGGTCGAACGAGGGGCGCAGCACACGGACCCCGTCCGGCCCGCTCACCGTCACCTGCCCGGCCTGGATCGCCTGGATGGTGAAGCCGCCCACCCGTGCGCCTTCCTGCGCGACCACCGGCTTGCCGCCGTCCGCGGGCGCGAAGGTGGCCATTCGTCCGGTGGGGTAGATCACGACTCCAGCCAGGCGCGGCAGGCCCGGCGCCGCGCCGCCGGCTACGACGCGTGCAGCCACCGGGCGCCGGTCCCGGTTGAACAGCGGACGCTCCAGGATCATCGACTCCCATGTCGCATTCGGACTCATCGGCGGGGATCGGCTGAAGCCTGGGGAGGCCGGGATATTGGATGGGGTCAGGCTCACAGCCTCGTCCCCCCTGGATGCCGCGCCGATTTCGAGGCCGAGCGCCCCCAGCAACACCACGGCAAGGCTGAGCAACGCCGCGAGCGCCACGGTCCTCATAGGACCCCGGGTTGGGTTCTGGACATCATGATTTTTTTGCGTCAGCGGCCCGGAAGCCGAGCACGGTCAGCGAGGCGTCCATAGGCAACTCGCCGGTACCCTCGATCTGCCGGGTCCCATGCAGTTGCATGTCATCGACCAGCATTCCCGGAGACGCCTCCGCAATCGAGCGCAGCAGGCTGACCAGCACCGGCCAGGGCGCCGAGAGGGCCACCCGGACGGCGATCCGGCGGTATGCGCCGGCCTGCTCGGCCGGCAGGGTTTCGCTGCTGCTCAGGGTGGCGCCGGCACGGGCGGCCATGTCCTGCGCAAGCTGCTGCAGGGTGGCGCCCGCAACGGCGTCGCTGGCCCCGCTGAGCAGGGCGGCCGGCGGCGGTCCGGCAGCCACGAACCGGCTGCTGGCCTGCTGCAGCGCCGGCAGGTCCGC
>JAABUX010001173.1_pt1 | contig 40817 bp, 37 predicted proteins | sample 5561851 | NCBI WGS metagenome assembly JAABUX01 (sample SAMN10711883, study PRJNA513361) | rock metagenome | isolation source: Antarctica rocks | place: Antarctica: Victoria Land, Richard Nunatak red sandstone | collected 2016-01-03 | reverse complement strand
AGGCGATCAAAGTGACCGACGCAGAGATGGCCACGCTCAACATCACGACCGACGGGTGGCACCCCGAGTGGAACTACACCATCCGGCCCAAATCAGAAGACGTAGCGGTTGTTCTTGCTTGATGCCTAAGGCCAGGCGCCTTGCAATTTGTTTCCGGCGTCGGCGATCGCATTCCAGGCTCACAATCGAGCAGCGCCGCCCCTAACTTTAGGCACTACAGCACACCGCAACACCCGGCAGTCAGTCACAGGCGCCAGCTGACCGCGAGCGGCCCGGCTGCTCCAGGCTATATGCGTAACGAGGCTCGCAATGCTACGCGGCTGACCATCATGGAAGAAACGGGGTCGGTCTGATTAGGGCGCGTTGCCTCACGTTGATTGCTACCGGCCCGCGTCGTTGCCTCAGGTAGCTTGTAACTCAGCGCCTGACGCGATCACTGCCGGAGCCCATGCGGGCTGGCCGATGCCCATCGACATGCGGTGCTGGAGGCAGGGTGGCAGGCGTCAGCTGGCGGTTCGAGGACCGAAGCAAGGTATAAGCACCGCACCCGGCTGAGGAGCGGCGAACTTCGCAACCGGACTTGCAGAATTGCGCGCTGGCATTCCGCTCACTCCGGGGCCGGTTCCGCAGCGGACGGGTTGAGAAGCGTCGAACGGTTGCGAACCGCGTCGGCCAGGCAATCCAGGACGGCCCGGACCCGCGGCACCTGGCGGTTCTCGCGATGCACGCCCAGCCAGATCTCCGCCGCAGGAATTGGAACCGGCGTGTCCAGGCGGCGCAGGGCCGGCTCCGCATCGGCCCGGAAGCGGGGCAGCAGCGCCAGCCCGCCGCCGCCCGTCGCCACCCAGTGCTGGGTCTCGTAGCTATCGGCCCGGAGCGCCACGTGCGCCCGATCAGCGTGTTCGGTCAGCCAGCTCGCCTGCGTCGAAAGGTCCCGGTCGTCCAGCAGCGTGATCAGCTGGTGCCCCGCGCAACCGTTCTCCAGGTCCGGCTCGCCATGGCGATCGAGGTAGACGACAGAGCCATAGAGGCCGAACACGATCGTGCCGATGTTGCGCACGATCAGGTCGTGCTGGTCGAAGCGGCGCAACCGAACCAGGACGTCCGGCTCGATACTATCCGACGGGTTGCCCGCGATGTCGGCCACTGCCTCGATCATGAGGCCGGGATGCCGGGCATGCACGGTCGCGAAGCAGGCGGCGAGGACGTGACTGGCGAGCATCTGCGAGCTGGCGACCCGCACTATGCCATCGAGCCGCACGTCATGTCCTGCCACCGCGCGCTCGACCGACAGCGCTTCCGCCTCCACCTGCTTGACCCGGTCCATGATGCTTTGCCCGGCCAGGGTCAGCAGGTAGCCCTCGGCTGAGCGCTGCAGCAGACGCACGCCCATGCGCTCCTGCAACGACGCGAGGCGCCGGCTCACCGTGGACTGGGTGACATGCAGGTGCCTGGCAGCGGTAGCCAGGGTTCCGTGGCGAGCGACGGCCAGGAAGAAACGCAGATCATCCCAGTCCAGCATACTATCGTCGTGCCTCGGCGCTTCAGAGGGAACAACGTGCATTAATGCATCGGCCGTGATCAAGAACGCTGTTGGGCCGATCGCACCACTCCCGTGCATACTCCCGACATGCACAAGACATGCGGCTGTAGTCGGGGCGCGCTTGGTCCGGTTTTGGGTCCGTTCATCGGCGTTTGGTCATGAGCAAAGGAGTGCCGCCACCTGCCGTGCCGGTCGAGAGGCAGGGCAGGCTGCGTTGCCGCACCGTGGCGACCGGCGGCTTCAAGAACCTGAACTACGTCCGGGACCTGGCGCCACTGCCCGTGGAGGAGAGGTTGGGGCCACCGGATCAGGCGCCCGTTGCCACACCCTTCGAGACGTTGCTCGCCGCCCTCGGCTCGTGCCTCGCTTCGCGCATTCATGCCAATGCCGCCCTCCGCAACATCGCGGTGCATGAGCTCGAGCTCGAGCTCGATGCCGATGTCGTGACCGGTTCCATGTGGCGCGCCAACATCGATATGCCGGGGCCGCCTGGTCTCGACTCGATCCGGATCAGGGTGCATCTCCAGGCCGACGCCTCGCCCGATGATCTGAAAACGCTGATCGCGAATGCGCTGCTGCTGTCGCCGGTAGCCAACACCTTGCACGGGCCGGTGGATCTCGACGTGGTGCTGGCAGAGGCGGTCGAGCCGGCCGCATGATGGCGGCCGGCATCACCTCGCCGGCGGCCTCCGGCGAGAATGGCCCGGAGGAAGACAAGCGCGTGGAGCGTCGCCGGCTCGTTGCCGGCACCCGGGCATTCCAGAGCGGGTCGCCGCTACGCAGCGCATGCCAGCTCGCCTCGACCGTCGGAATGTTCCTTGCCCTGAATGCCCTGATGTACGGACTGGCAGAACGGGGCGAGGCATGGCTCGTCCTTGCCCTCGCGGCACCGGCAGCTTGCCTGCTGGTCCGGCTGTTCATCATCCAGCATGATTGCGGACACGGCTCGTTCTTCCGCTCGCGTCGCCTGAACGACTGGCTCGGACGCTTCTGCAGCGTGTTCACGGTGACGCCCTACGCGTTCTGGCGCCGCCAGCATGGCAGCCATCACGGCTGCTTCAACAATCTCGACCGGCGCGAGCCCGGGATCGACCTCTATTCGACCTGCACCACCGTTGCCGAGTTCGAGGCGCTCTCGCCACGACGCCGGACATTGTTCCGTCTGCTGCATCACCCGCTGGTGGCGCAGGTCCTGGTGCCGCCGTTCGTGTTCCTCGTGCTCTACCGGTTCCCGTTCGATGCGCCTTCGTCCTGGCGGCGGGAGCGGTCTAGCGTGCAGGCCACCAATATCGTGCTCCTGGTGGTGCTGGCGACCCTCATTTTCGCCTTCGGCATTCGCCGGGTGATGCTGGTTCAGCTGCCGATCATTGCCCTCACGTCGATCATCGGCGCCTGGCTGTTCACGGTGCAGCACCGCTTCGAGGCAGCGCAATGGCATCGGCAGGATCGCTGGAACCCGGTGCAGGCGGCTCTCGAAGGCAGTTCCTACCTGAAGCTGCCGCGCCTGCTGCAATGGTGCACCGGCAGCATCGGCTTCCATCATGTGCATCACCTTGCTCCCCGGGTGCCGAACTACCGGCTGCAGGCATGCCACCAGGCGCAGCCGGGACTGGCGGCCGTGACGACGCTGTCGCTACGCGAGGCGTTGTCGGCGCCAGGCTACCTTCTGTGGGACGAGGCGAAGCTGTGCATGACCAGGGTCCCGCCAAGGCGACGGAGCAAGACCCTTCGTCCGTCCTGGATCATCCTGGACGCGGTCGAGCTGCCGACGCGGTCCAGTTGACGCTGCTGCATCGATGCCCCGCGACGCCTGACCGGGCGGATGCAGGCATTCCAACACACCCTTTCGCGGATAGCGCCTCGTCATGATCGCACGGCTGCGCAAGTTCCTGAGCGACCTCGGAGAGACGTTCTGGGTGCTGCCCGGGCTGATGGTCGTCTGCGGCATCCTGGCCGCCGTCGGGTCGGTCCATCTCGATCGGAGCGGCGTCGTGCCGCATTGGCTGATCGCGAGCCCGTGGCTCTACAATGGTGGTGCGACCGGCGCCCGCACGCTGCTCGGCGCGGTTGCCTCCTCGACGATCGGGGTCGCCGGCACCGTCTTCTCCATCACCATCGCCGCCCTCTCTCTCGCCGCCGGCCAGATGGGCCCGCGGCTGCTGCGGAACTTCACCCGCGATCGCGGCAACCAGTTCACCCTCGGGACCTTCCTCGGCACCTTCTCCTTCGCGCTGATGGTGCTGCGGAGCGTGCGCACCCACAGCGAGGGCGAGTTCGTCCCGCATCTGTCGCTCACGCTGAGCATCGCGTTCGCCTTCGTCTCGGTCGGCACGCTGGTGTTCTTCGTCGGCCACATGGCAGGACGGATCAATGTCGACACGGTGATCGAGCTGGTGTCCCAGGAGGTCAAGGCCGGCATCCGGCGCCTGACCGGCAATGCCCCGCAGCCGGAGATGCCATCGGCCGCGATCTGGGATGGCGCGGAACTGGTACGGGACCCACGCCAGGGCTACGTGCAGCAGCTGCATGGCGACGGTCTCGCCACGTGGGCCGCGGAGAAAGGCACCGCCATCAGGCTGCTGGTGCGGCCGGGAGACTATGTGTTCCCCGGCGCCGCCATCGCCTTGATCATCCCGCCTGTGGATGGCGCCGATGCCGCCATCCGTGATGCCACCGCGCTGGGGGCGCAGCGCGTCAGTTCGGCGGACCTGGAGTTCGCGGTGCGTCAGCTGGTGGAAGTGGCGGTGCGCGCGTTGTCGCCGGGCATCAACGATCCGCATACCGCCATGAGCGTGCTCGACCGGCTCGGCGGCGCCCTGTGCGAGCTGAAGGGGCGGCATCTCAACAGCGGCGTCTTCCATCGCCGCGACCGCCCGGTGCTGGTGGTGCCCGCCGTCACCTATGACGGGCTCTGCGACGGCATGTTCAACCTGATCCGGCAGAACGCCGCCGGCAGCGTCGCCGTGCTGATCCGCCTGCTGGAGGTGCTGATCTCCGTGGCGGGCTGCGAGACCGTCCCACAGCGGCTGGACACGCTGCAGCGTCATGCGGCACTCGTCCTCGACGACGCGATGCGCAGCGTGACGAACCCCGCCGACCTCGATGACCTCAAGCAGCGCCACCGTGCGTTCGCGGCCATGCGGAGGTTCGGGCCTGCGGGACCGCCCGCAGCCGAAACCTGACGGAGAACGGCGTTGCATTTCCTGGGTGTCGATTGGGTCGGCGTCAATCCGCAGAACGGGCGCAAGCTGCTGCTCTCTGTCGCCTTCGTCGCCGGCGTGCTGCTCGTCAGTGCAGTGATACGCAGTGTCGTCGGGCTGCTGCTTCGCCGCACCGACCATGCCAGCACGCAGACGCGCTTCTGGATGCGTCAGGCCGTCAGCCTGATCGCGGCGATCGTGCTGATCCTGGGCCTGCTGTCGATCTGGTTCAGCGACCCGACCCGCCTCGCGACCGCCTTCGGCCTGATGTCGGCAGGCCTCGCTTTCGCGCTGCAGCAGGTGGTGACGTCGATCGCCGGCTATTTCGTCATCCTGCGCGGCTCGACCTTCACGGTCGGCGACCGCATCTCGATGGGCGGCGTGCGCGGCGACGTCATGCGGCTCGGCTTCATCCAGACGACGATCATGGAGATGGGCCAGCCGCCCAGCGTCCAGGGCGCCGATCCCGCGGTCTGGGTCAGGAGCCGGCAGTTCACCGGACGGATCGTGACCGTCAGCAACTCCAGGATCTTCGCCGAGCCGGTGTTCAATTACACACGCGACTTCCCCTTCATCTGGGAGGAGATGTCGATCCCGATCACCTACCAGGCCGACCGCGCCCGCGCCGAGCAGATCCTGCTGGACGCGGCCCATCGCCACGGGATCGATCCGGCCGGGATCGCGGCGAAGGAGAAGCAGGACATGCAGGCGCGGTTCGGCGTCAACCCGATCGACCTCGACCCGCGCGTGTTCTTTCGCATCACCGACAACTGGCTTGAGCTCGCGGTCCGCTTCATCGTCGACACGCATGGCGTGCGCGGCACCAAGGATGCGATGAGCCGCGACATCATCGTGGCTCTCGAGCAGGCCGGGATCGGCATCGCGTCCGCGACCTATGACATCGTCGGCTTCCCGCCGATCGAGATCCGCCAGGCGCGGGATGCGGAAACAGCCGGTCAAGCGAAGAAGAACGCGAGTCCGAACACGATATAGACGCCGATCAGCAGCACCCCTTCGAACCAGGTGGTCTCGCCGTCGCCCGCGATCGCATTCACGATGAAGGCGGTGCCGGCGATCGCGAACAGGTTGAGCGGGTCCTCGAACACCAATGTCATCGGCCGGCCGAGCAGCCAGGACAGGATCACCAGCAGCGGCGCCACCACCAGCGCCACCTGGATCGCAGACCCGATGCAGATGCTCATCACCAGCCCCATGCGGTCCTGTCGCGCGAACCAGACCGCCGAGAACAGGTCGGCCACCGTGCCGACGAGGGCGATGACGATGACGCCGAGGAAGATCGGCGTGAGATGCAGCGTCGAGGCCGCCTGAGACAGTGCGCCCGAGATCAGCTCGCTCTCCAGCGCGGCACCCACGGTGGCACCGACCAGCACGCCAAGGCTGCGGCCGATCGACCAGTCCGGCTTCCCCTCCGCCTCGCCGGACGCGAACACGTCGCGATGGGTGACCAGCGTATAGGTGAGGTTGCCGGCATAGATCAGCAGCAGCACGACGGAGACGGCCAGGCTGAGCTCCTCGTCGCGACCGCCGATGCCGATGGAATGCGTGAAGTGTCGTCCGGTATAGTCGAACACCGCCGGCAGCAGCAGCGCGATCACCACCAGGATCAGCAGGCTCGACAGCAGGCCGGCACGCTCCCGCTTGAAGCTCTGCCGCTCGCGCCCGAAGCCACCGACGACGATCGCGAGCCCAAGCCCGAGCAGGCTGGTGCCGAGGATCGAGCCGGTGATCTGCGCATGCACGACGTCCGCCTCGCCCTGCATCAGCACGAACAGGGCGAGCAGCAGCTCGGCGATGCTGCCGAGGCTGATGGTCAGCAGCCCGCCCACCGCCGGGCCGGTATGGGCGGCGAGCTGCTCGGTCGCGGCCCGGATCCAGTCCGCCAGCACCGCGACCCCGAGGATGCCGGTCGCGAACACCCAGATCGGCGACAGATGCAGCGCGTACTGCAGCAGCGGCGCGATTGGCACCAGCAGGAGCAGGCCGAGACGGATCATGTCGTATCCTCTCGTTGCTGCGCCCGACCCAGGAACAGCGACAGATGCGTGCCGGTGATGCCGTGCGCGACCACCGAGGCCGCCGCCGCCAGGCTCACCACCGGCCACAGCGCGCCGATCCCGGTCATGTCCTGGGCGTCGCAGGCATAGAACAGGGCGGCGGCTCCGACCGGACCGAACCAGCCGGCGAACAGGCGGTGCGAGAGCGGCCGTGTCCAGGACATGAGGCCGCCCAGCAGCAGCCAGGCCGGCAGACGGCGGAACAGCAGGATGCAGAGCACGAAGGCAGGCGCGCCCCAGCCCATGTGATACCAGGCGGCCCACGGGGCGGCAGCGCCGAGCAGGAACATGATCGGCAGGTCGAAGAAGCGTGCGATCGCCTCGTTGAAATGCTCCTGATGTTCCTCGTGCTCGTCGCTGAAGCTCTCGTTCAGCACCGCGCCGGCCACGAACGCGCCGAGCACGCCGTTGCTGCCGATCGCCTGCAGCCCGGCCAGCGTCGCCAGCGCCAGCGCCAGTGCGATCGTCAACAGCGAAGAGCGCTCGGTGTCGGGATGGCGGCCGGCCCAGCCTATGCAGCGACCTGCCGCGTAGCCGGCGACAGCGCCGAGCACGACGGCGCCCCCGACCTCCACAACCAGCACGTGCACCAGCCAATGCGTGATCCCATGGACATGGTCCCCCGGCCGGGCTGCCAGGATGACGAAGAGGGGGATCATCACGAACGGCTGCGCCAGCCCGTCATTGATGCCACTCTCGGCATTGATCGCATGGCGCAGATCGTCCGGCACCGTGCGCCTGGCGAGCGGGCCGCCCACCACCGGGGCCGACAGCACCGGATCGGTGGGCGCCAGGATCGCGCCGATCAGGGCACAGTCCAGGAGCGGCAGGCGGAGGCACAGGAACACGACCGCGGTACCGGCGGCCCACATCAGCAGCATGCCGGGTCCAAGTGCGACCGACAGGCCACGCCACCGCCGGCGCAGCCAGCCGCGGGGTAGCCGGATGGCAGAGGCCAGCACTGCGATCGCCAGCGTCACCCGTGCCGCCTCGCGGAACACGGCGCGGGCCGCCGGGTCCTGGCCCGGATCGATGCGGATGAAGCCGAAGACTACCGGGCCAAGCAGGATGCCGGCGATCGCGCATACCAGCGGTTCCGACATCCATAATTCCGAATTGACGAGACCGGACGTCGCCCCCAGCAGGAGAAGCAGGGCGGTGATCGAGAAGGCGAGCAGCCACGGATCCGGGATCGTCATCGTGCGGTCGTAACGGGTCCGTAGTCGCCCGGCTATGGCCGCCCTGATAGCGCGCGCGGAATGGCGACGATCAGAAGATCGCCTTCGCGGCGAAGATCGTCAGCAGCGCGAAGATCAGGAAGATGGCGATAGCGATGAAAAACAGGATCTTGGCAATGCCCGCAGTCGCGGCGGACACGCCCGAGAAGCCGAAGAAGCCCGCGATCAGCGAGACCACGAAAAAGATGATCGCCAACTTCAACATCAAAGGCTCCTTTGGTTCGACACGCTCCGAGCCCCGATGTCTCGTGGATCTCGTATGCCGCTCTCGAGACTGGCACGAACGGACGCGCATCCGACCATGCAGTTTTGCAAGATGTTCGCGCAAAACCGGTCTGCCCGTTGTGCATTCCCGCCGGCACGGTATGCCCGCGACCGGATGCATTTGTGTGCGAAGTGATTGCGCAAATGTATGGCCAGTCGATCTCACCGATCTGGCAAGGTAGCCTCCATGAGAGTTGCGACGCCACCCTTAGGACCCCACTGCAGGCCGCGTCTGCCGCTTTCTCGTGCCACGAGATCGTCGCGCGCAAGAGTAGGCGAGGCTGCCTGCCGTCTCACCGCCCTCGCGCTCGTGCTGCTTGCCGGCGGCTGCGGTCGGGACGGCATCACATTCCTGCATCCGCACGGACCGGTTGCCGCCATCCAGCGACATTGGCTGTTCGAGATCATCGGCTGGATGGCCATCGTGGTCGTGCCCGTGTTCATCCTTGTTCCTGCATTCGCCTGGCGATACAGACGCCGCAATACAAAGGCGGATTATCGTCCGGACTGGAGCTTCTCATGGCCGTTGGAGTTCGTCATCTGGGGCATCCTGATCGCGATCGTCGCCGCCCTCGCCTACATCATCATCGAGCATGAGACACGCTTCAACCCCTACACCGAACTTGCCTCAAGCCAGAAGCCGCTGGAGGTTCAGGTCGTCGGCCTGAACTGGAAGTGGCTGTTCATCTACCCGGAGCAGCATATTGCCACCGTCGGCGTGCTGGCATTGCCGCAGGGGCGGCCGATCAGTTTCAGCATGACCAGCGACGCGACGATCCAGTCCTTCTTCATCCCGGCACTCGGAAGCCAGATCTACGCGATGGCCGGCATGGTGACCAAGCTGCGCCTGCTCGCCGACCGGCCGGGCGAGCTGCTTGGCGAAAACACGCAGTTCAACGGCACGGGCTTCATGAAGGACTCGTTCACCGTCTCGGTCATGTCCCCGGCTGCGTTCGCTGCCTGGCTGGATGGTCAGCGCGCCAATGGCCGCTCGCTGGACGATGCCGCCTACCGGAAGCTGTCGAAGGACGGAAGCATGGCGGCGGCGAAATCGAACTTCGCCGTACAGCCCGATGGATTACTGTCGTTTGGAACGGTCGCGCCGGACCTGTTCCGTTCTGTCGTCGCGAAATACAATCCAGCAGACATGCACGCCACGATGTCCGCACAGCGCTGAGGAGCAGATCGTGCAGGACACACAGTGGTGGCACGTCGTCTTCGGCAATCTCAGCTATGGCGCGCTGCCTTTCTACAGCGCGATCGCCACCGCGGCCGCATCGATGGTGGTGATCGGCGCGATCGTGGTCACGACCCTGCTGACCGTGTTCGGCAAGTGGCGCGCGCTCTGGTTCGACTGGCTGACCAGCCTCGACCACAAACGCATCGGCATCATGTATGTGGTGCTGGCACTGGTCATGATGTCGCGGGCGATCATCGAGGCCTGCATGATGCGCGCGCAGCAGGCGGTCGCGTTCAACTCGCCGGGCTACCTGCCGCCGGACCATTTCTCGCAGCTCTTCACCACCCACGGCACGATCATGATCTTCTTCATGGCGATGCCGTTCCTGACCGGGCTGTTCAACTACGCGATGCCGCTGCAGATCGGCGCGCGTGACGTCTCTTTCCCGCTGATGAACTCGATCAGCCTCGGGCTCACCGCAGGCGGCGCCGGCCTGATGATGGTCTCGCTCTGCATCGGCAAATTCTCGACCGGGGGCTGGAGCGGCTACCCGCCCTACACCGAGCTCGCCTTCAGCCCGGGCGTCGGGCCGGACTACTGGATCTGGGCCGTCACCCTGAGCTCCATCGGCAGCACCATGACCGGCATCAACTTCGCGGTCACCCTGTACAAGAAGCGCGCGCCGGGCATGGGCCTGTTCCGGATGCCGCTGTTCTGCTGGACCGCGCTCTGCACCAGCATCCTGATGATCTTCGCGATGCCGGCGCTGACCGTCGCCACCGCGATGCTGGCGCTCGACCGCTATCTCGGCATGCACTTCTTCACCAACGGGTTCGGCGGCAACATGATGAACTACGCCAACCTGTTCTGGCTGTTCGGCCATCCCGAGGTCTACATCCTGATCCTGCCGGCGTTCGGGGTCTATTCCGAGGTCTTCGCAACCTTCTCCAGCAAGAAGCTCTACGGCTACACCTCTCTCGTCTGTGCCACGATGGCGATCGCGGTGCTCTCCTTCACCGTCTGGCTGCATCATTTCTTCACCATGGGGCAGAGCACCAACGTCAATGCGGTGTTCGGTGTCGCGACCATGCTGATCGGCATTCCGACCGGGGTGAAGATCTATGACTGGATCCTCACCATGTTCCGCGGACGGGTGCGGTTCTCGGTGCCGATGCTCTACTCGCTGGCGTTCATCGTGCTGTTCGCGGTCGGTGGCTTGACCGGCATCATCCTGGCCAATCCGGGCGTCAACTACCAGGTGCACAACACGCTGTTCCTGGTGGCGCACTTCCACAACATGCTGATCCCGGGGCTGCTGTTCGGCATGCTGGCGGGCTATCATTACTGGTTCCCGAAGGCGTTCGGCTTTCGTCTCGACGAGGTCTGGGGGCGGATCTCGTTCTGCTTCTGGGTGTCCGGCTTCCTGTTCGCGTTCATGCCGCTCTATGCGCTGGGCGCACTCGGCATGCCGCGCCGGATGGACCAGTTCTTCGAGGCAAGCTACCTGCCCTACACGCTGGTGGCGGCGTTCGGGGCCGTGCTCATCATGTGCGCGCTGGGCAGCCTCGCCCTGCAGCTCTGGCTCAGCGTGCGCCGTCGCGACCGCAGCCGGATCGGCTTCGGCGACCCCTGGAACGGGCGTGGCCTGGAATGGTCTATCTCCGCCCCGCCACCGGAATACAACTTCGCCGTGATCCCGCTTGTGAGCGGGCGCGACGAGTTCATGCAGCGGAAGCTGGACGGCACGGCCTACCTGGCGCCGCTCTCCTATTCCGACATCGAGATGCCGCGCAACAGCGCGGTCGGCGCCGTCATCGGCGGTGCGGGCGCCGCCTGCGGGTTCGCGCTGGTGTGGCACATCTGGTGGCTGGCGATCCTCGGGCTGCTGGTCATCATCGGCGCCGTGATCGCCCGCAGCTTCGTGCGGGACGTCAAACGGACGATCCCGGCGGCTGAGGTGCGTCAGGAGCATGAGCGCTGGCTGCGGGCGGCGCGGGAGGCGCACCCTGTCGGCCGCGACGGTGAGACCGCACGGGCCAATCACGGGCTCGCCGAGCCGCAAGCGGCATGAGCGCGTCACCGGCCGGCGCGTCGGACCGCAAACATCCCGGTCTCAATCTGGGACGGACGGATCCGAAGGCGCACGACGAAGCCGAGGAGCTGGTGTTCGGCTTCTGGGTATTCCTCATGAGCGATCTGGTGCTGTTCGCGCTGCTGTTCGCCACCTACGGAACGATGCTCGGGCGCGAGGCGGGCGGACCCGGCGCCGACACGCTCTACGACATCAGGAGCGCCGCCATCGAGACGGGCGCCCTGCTGCTGAGCAGCTTCACCTTCGGCATGGCGTCGCTCGCCATGAAATACGGCCACCACCGCAACATGCTGCTGCTCTGGCTGGTGGTGACGCTGGCACTCGGGATGACCTTCCTGGGGTTCGAGATCCACGACTTCATCAGCATGATCGCAAAAGGCGGCGCACCGAGCCGAATCGGCTTCACCTCGGCGTTCTTTGCCCTGGTCGGCACACATGGGCTGCATGTCACCTTCGGCATGATCTGGATCATGGTCATGATGATCCAGGTCCTGGTGTTCGGCGTCGACCTCAAGGTCAAGCTGCGGCTGCTTCGGCTCGGGCTGTTCTGGCACTTCCTCGACATCGTCTGGGTCGGGATCTTCTCCGTGGTCTACCTCCAGGGGCTCGCCTGATGCGCAAGGACGACGAGTATCTGAGCGAACTGCGATCATACGTCATCGGTCTGGCGCTCGCCGTCACCTTGTCGGCGATCCCCTTCGCCGGCGTCGCCTGGCACATCCTGCCCCGCCTCTCCCTGCTGTGGATCATCGCCGGCGCAGCATTGCTGCAGGTCATCACGCATTTCCGCTTCTTCCTGCATATCGACCTGTCGAAATCCAAGCGCGACGATCTGCAGCTGATCCTGTTCTCGACCTTGATCGTCATCCTCATGGTCGGCGGCACGATCTGGATCATCGTCAACCAATATAACCGCATGATGTGACGGAGCCCGACGGCGGCACCAGGACACGGCAGGGGCAGAAGATGGCGGCAACGCACGACCATTACGACATCATCGTGATCGGCAGCGGCCCGGGCGGGGCCACGCTGGCGCAGAGCCTGGCGCCGACCGGCAAGCGCATCCTGATGCTGGAGCGTGGCGGCTACCTGCCGCGGTCCCGCGATAACTGGGACGCGAAGACGGTGTTCGTCGACGGCCGCTACCAGGCGCCCGACACCCGGTACGGCAAGGACGGCGCGAGCTTCCATCCCGGCCTGCACTACTATGTCGGCGGCAATTCGAAGGTCTATGGCGCGGCGCTGTTCCGGCTGCGCGAGCGTGATTTCGGCGAGCTCAGGCACAAGGACGGACTGTCACCCGCCTGGCCGCTCGGCTACGACGTCTTCGAGCCGTACTATACCCAGGCGGAGGCGCTGTTCCATGTGCACGGACGGCGTGGCGAGGATCCGACCGAGCCCTGGTCGAGCGCGCCCTACGCCTATCCCCCGGTGCAGCACGAGCCGCGCATCCAGCAGCTCAGCGACATCCTGACCCGGGAGGGGTTGCATCCCTTCCATCTGCCACTCGGGATCAAGCTGGACCAGAACCCGGACGGCAGCGCCACCACCTACAGCCCCTGCATCCGGTGCGACGCCTTCGACGACTTTCCCTGCGCGGTCAATGCCAAAGCGGACGCGCAGGTGATCTGCGTCGACCCGACCCGTGCCGCGCATACGAACTTCACGCTGCTGACCGATGCCTATGTGGACCGGATCGAGACCGAGGCGTCGGGTCGCAGCGTCAGCCGCGTGCATGTGATCCGCGACAACCAGTTCGAGCAGTATTCGGCCGACATCGTGGTGGTCGCCTGCGGCGCGCTGAGCTCGGCGCTGCTGCTGCTCCGCTCCCGGAGCGACACGCATCCGAGGGGCCTCGCCAACGGCTCGGATCAGGTCGGCCGCAACTACATGCGCCACAACATGTCGGTGGTGATGGCGCTGCTGAAAGAGCCGAACAACACCGTGTTCCAGAAGACGCTGGCGATCAGCGACTATTATTTCGGCTCGGATGACTGGGACTATCCGTTGGGACTGATCCAGATGTGCGCGACCTCGCACGGCGCGCAGATCCGTGGCGAGGCGCCGCTGCAGGCGCTGATGTCGCTGGCGCCGAGGATGCCGTTCGAGAAGATGGCCGAGCATTCGATGGATTTCTGGCTGCAGAGCGAGGATTTGCCCCGCCCGGAGAACCGCATCTCTTATGACGGCGATCGTGTCGTATTGGCTGTGACCGAGGGCAACGAGGAGGCGGCGAGCCGGCTGCGGCAGAAGCTGGAATCGCTGCTGGTGCCGATGCGGGCGTGGCCGAAGCTGATCGACCGCCGGCTCTATCTCGGCAAGGACATCCCGATCGGCGGCACGGCGCACCAGGCCGGCACGCTGCGCTTCGGCACCGATCCAGAGACGTCGGTGCTCGATCTCGATTGCAAGGCGCATGAGCTGGACAATCTGTACGTCGTCGATGCGAGCTTCTTCCCCTCAATCGGCGCAGTGAATCCGACGCTGACCATCATCGCCAACGCGCTGCGTGTCGCCGACCGGATCAGGCAGCGTCTCGACGCCTGACGATCAGAAGCCGCCACAGACCGGGATCTCCCTCATGGCCGACCGTCCGCTCTCCATCGACATCCGCCGCCCGCTGCTGCTCAAGGCGAACGACCTCGTGCTGCTCACCCGCGAGGATGGCGACATTCCCCAGCCGGTTCCGGCTTCGGGCTGTTCTACCGCGACACCTGCTATCTCGCCGCCGATGCGCTGCGGCTGCACGGAACCGTGCCGCTGATGCTGATGGCGTCGGACAGCGAGGGCATGGCGGCGCGGATCGACCTGACCAACAGTCATTTGTCCAACGCGAATGGTGCCGACATTGCCGACCATACGCTCAGCCTGCGGCGGACGCTGCTGCTGCTGGATGACGGGCCGAGCTTCATCGACACCATCCGCATCCGCAATTTCGGTCACGGCCGCATCTTGCTGCCGGTCTCGATCGACCTCTCCACGACGTTCGAGAGCATGTTCGTGCTGCGTGGGGCGCCGACGGGGAAGCGTGGCCAGCTGCATGCGCCGGAGCGGGATGCTGCGCTTCGCCTATGCGGGCGCAGACGATGCCCTACGCACCCTGCTGGTGACATGCTCGCTTCCGACGATCGTGGCTCCCTGCACCAGCGAGCGAGCCACCGGGCACTGCCAGCTTTCACTCGATCCGCAGGCGAGCCTCGAGCTGATGGTTACCGGCCGGGTCGACGAACGGCCGATCGGCGCCACCCCGCCCGCCTCGCCTCTCGACGCCGATGCGATCCACCATGCCCGGAAGGCGGCGTCCCAGGCGCTGCTGCAGGGATATGCCCGGGTCGAGACGCCCAGCAAGAGTGTCGGCCAGATCCTCGCGCGCTCGCTGTCGGACCTGGCACTGCTGGAGGTGCGGTGCGGCGCGGCCCGCATCGCTTCACCGCCGCCGACATACCCTGGTTCGTCGGGCTGTTCGGCCGCGACAGCCTGCTGCCGACGATCCAGTGCCTGGCCTTCAATTCCGATCCCGGCGAACGCACCACCGAGGCGCTCGCCCACTGGCAGGGGTCGAAGGACGATCCGCAGACCCGCGAGGAGCCGGGCAAGATCCTGCACGAGTTAAGTGTCGGTGAGCTCGCGCACCTGCACGAGGTGACGCAGACGGCAAGCTACGCGGCGGTGGATTCCACGCTGCTGTTCCTGATCGCGATCGCCCGGCATGCCGGCTGGACCGGCGATCTCGGCCTGTTCACCCGGCTCCGGGGCAATGTCGACCGCACGCTGCAGTGGCTCGAGCACCGGAGCGGCGAGAACGAGGCCGGCTATGTCGCCTATGATGGACTTGCCGAGGGACGCCAGCCGGTGAACCAGAGCTGGCGCGATTCCGGCACCGGCGTGCTGCGCGCCGACGACACCTATCCGACTCCGCCGCTCGCCCTGGTCGAGGTGCAGGGCTACGCCTACCAGGCCCGGCGGCTGATCGCATCGCTGCTGCGTCGTGTGGGCGAGACGGGTGCTGCGGACCGGCTGGATGCGGCGGCGGACGCGCTGCAGCAGCGGTTCCTGCGGGAGTTCTGGGTGGAGGACGAGGGCTGCTACTGCCTGGCGATCGAGCAGGGCGGGCGGCAGGTGACGTCGGTGACCTCGAACGCCGCCCAGGTGCTGTGGACCGGCATCGCCACGCAGGCGCATGCGACGCGGATCGCCGAGCGGATGATGCGGCCCGACATGTTCTCCGGCTGGGGCATCCGCACGCTGTCGGCACTGCATGCGTGTTTCGACCCGCTTGCCTATCAGCAGGGCAGCGTGTGGGCGTTCGACAACGCGCTGATCGTGTCGGGCTTGCGCCGCCACGGCGAGGATGCGGCCGCGCGGAGGTTGACGGCGGCCACGCTCGACGCCGCCGACGGCTTCCGCCTGGGGCGCCTGCCGGAGTTCATCGCCGGAATGCAGCGCGAGCCCGGCGACGGTCCAACCCACACGTCGCGCGCCGATCCGCTGCAGGCCTGGTCGGCGGCCTCGGTCCCATTCATGGTGACGGAACTGCTCGGACTTCAGGCCGACGGCTTCGCGGGACAGCTCACGGTGTGCCGTCCGTTGCTGCCGGACGGAGTGGACCGGCTCGAGCTGCACGCGCTTCGCGTCGCCGGCGCGACCGTCTTGCACGGCTTCACGCGCAGGTCCGGCGGCGTCGGCGTGGAGACGATCGACGGCGGTGCGGGGCTCACGCTGGTGGTAATTTGAGCGGAGACGCCCCGCTCAGCGCGTTGCAGCGCTCCATGCATCGGTGGCTTGGGGTGGCACTCCGCCGCATCGGTGCCGGGCGGCTCGTCATGTCGTCGCCTCCGATCGCGTCGCTCGGGCTGATCGGCGACCGGCGTACTGCCGCGGTGGTGACGACGCAGGGCGAGATCTGCTGGTACTGTCCCGGGCGCTTCGATGCGCCCAGCCTGCTCGGCTCCCTGCTCGATCCGGATGCGGGCGGTGGCTGGCGGATCGAGCTGCCGCAGGCAACACCCGGAGGGCGCCGGTATATCGGGCACAGCGCAGCGCTGGAAACGACGATCCATTCACCGCACGGCGCGCTTGTCGCCACCGACTGGATGCCGCTCGAGGGGTGCGCGCTGCACACGTCGCTCTGCCGCAGGCTGGGACTCGCGCCGGCCGCGTTCCGCCTCGTGCTGCGACCGCGACCGGACCATGGTCGGCGGACCCCGACCCTGCGTGCCGACGGTACGTCCGGCGTCCTCGTCGACGAACGGTTCCGGATGCAGGCGTCGCACCCGATCCGGATCCAGGACGGCGCCTTGTCCATCGACGTGCCGGCGAACGAGCGATCCTGGGTGGTGCTGGGCGATGCTTCCGACAACGCGGTCGTCGACGCCGGCCTGCTCGATCGCTCGCTGGAGGCGACGCTGGCCGGATGGCGGCGGCTCGCGGCGCGATGCGACTATGACGGCCCGTTCGCTGCGTCCGTGCACAGTTCCCTGCGCGCGGTGCGGCTGCTGACCTACCAGGACAGCGGCGCCATCGTCGCCGCGGTGACCACGTCCCTGCCCGAAGCCCTGGGTGGCAAGCGCAACTACGACTACCGGTTCTCGTGGCTGCGCGACAGCGGCATGATGATGCGCGCCCTCGTCCGGTTCGAATCCGATCGCGCGCAGGCGCTCGACTATCTCGGTTTCGTGGCCGGCCTGCTGAACACCGGCTATCAGTCGCCGCTCGATCCGGTGGCGGCGGTCGGCGGCGAACGCGTGCCGGCGCAGACGAAGCTTCGCGTCGCCGGCTACCGCGACAGCCGGCCGGTCCTGATCGGCAACCTTGCCGCGAACCAGCTCCAGCTCGGCTCGCTGGCCCAGTTCGTGCTCGCAGCGCGGGAGATATACACGGTTTGCGACGAGCGGCCGCACTGGGACGTCGTCTCGGCCACGGCGGACTTCCTCGCCCTGAACTGGCAGCATAAGGGCAGCGGCATCTGGGAGGAAGCGAAGACCCACCATTACACCTCGAGTCTCGTCTCCGCGTCCGTCGCATTGGATGGGATCGTGGCGTTCGCTGACGATGCCGCTCAGGCGAAGCGCTATCGTCGCGCAGCGCTCGGGCTGCGTCGCTTCGTCTCCAGGGCATGCCTGAGCAGGGACGGGATCTATGTCGTCTGCCCAGGCGCCCACAATGTCGACATCTCGGCCTCGCTGTTCGCGGTCTGGAACTATGTTCCCGCCGATGATCCGCCGCTCGAGGCGAGCATCGCACTGCTGCAGCGCCAGGCCGGTGTCGGCAAGGGGCTATTTCACCGGCACCTGCAGAAGGCTCGCGCCGATCGCCGCGAAGGCGCGTTCCTGGTGGGCACCTTCTGGGTTGCGCACTACTGGGTCATGCGCGGCGACCTCGACCGCGCGCGAGGACTGATCGAGCAGGGGCTGGCGTTCGCCAACGATCTCGGCCTGTTCGCCGAGGAGGTCGATGCCGCGTCGGGCGTGCTGCTCGGAAACCTGCCGCTCGGCCTGGCCCATGCCAGCTTCCTAGCGGCTGTGGCCGATTACGACGCAGCTATACTTAAGAAGAACGGAAAACAAGCATGAGCAATATCGTCGTCATCACCGGAGCCGGTGCGGGTGTCGGACGCGCCACGGCGACCGAGTTCGCGCGTCAGGGCTACGACGTCGCGCTGCTGTCGCGCGATCCGCAACGGCTCGAGCACGCGGCATCCGAGCTGCGGCGCTTCGGCGTGCGGGCGCTGCCGATTCCAACCGACGTTGCGGATGCGGCCGCAGTCGAAGCGGCCGCGACCCGGGTCGAGGACGAGCTCGGCCCGATCGACGTCTGGGTCAATGTCGCGATGGCGACCGTGTTCGCGCCGGTGAGCAAGCTCAAGCCGGAGGAGTTCGAACGCGGCACCCAGGTCACCTACCTGGGGCAGGTGCATGGCACCATGTCTGCCCTGTCGCGCATGCGGCAGCGCAACCGCGGCACCATCGTCAACGTCGGCTCGGCACTCGGCTACCGCTCCGTGCCCCTGCAGTCGATCTATTGCGGCGCCAAGTTCGCCATTCGTGGTTTTACCGACAGTCTCCGTTCGGAAATCATCCATGACAAGCTCGACGTGCATCTGACGATGGTCGACCTGCCGGCGGTGAACACCCCGCAGTTCGACTGGGCAATGAACAAGATGGGAAAGAAGGCAAAGCCGGTGGCGCCGATCTACCAGCCCGAGGTGCCGGCCCGCGCAATCTTCTTTGCTGCCACGCACCGGCGGCGACAAGTCTGGGTCGGTTTTCCGACCGTGAAGGCGATCCTCGCCAACCGCCTTGCCCCCGGCCTGATCGACAAGTACCTGGCCAAGGCAGGCTATAGCGGCCAGCTTACCGACATTCCGCTAGAGCCGGATGCGCCTGCCAATCTCTATGAGCCGGTTCCGGGCGCGTATGGTGCGCACGGCCGCTTTGACGCGCGTGCGAAGGACGGCAGCTGGGAGATGTTTACCGACCGGCATCGGACAATCTTCTGGGCGGCGGCCGGCATCGGCTTTATCACCGTGCTGCACCAAATCGCCAAGCGGCTCGACATATAAGGTCCGTGCGCCTGTCGTTAAGCCGGCGAAATCAATGGCTAGCAACAGGTCGATGGCGGCGATGAACAGGCGGCGCATCGCGTTGCCGCCGAAGATCAAGTGCAGTGAATCGCGTGCCCAATATTCCGCGGCGAGCGCTGTGGTGACACTGCCTGCCTTCAGCCGCCTCATAGTGAGCTACCGCCTCACGGCGAGACAAGTTGTTCTACCCAACGGCCGCGCTCCCCGGTGGCTATTCAGAAGCGGACCAGCGGCTTTCTGCTACTTCCGAAAGCTGCTGCTACCTCCTAATATAAGTGACCCGCTCACACTGAAACTGGGCTCGATTAGCCAGAGCAGTCAGAAAATAGTCAACTCGGTGGTTCAAAAGGATCATGAGCTGGAGTGAGAGGTCCGCCCGAGACGTTCCATAGTGCACACTCGTTAGGTGGCGAACCGGAATTGGAGCAGCGCTTAGACCATTTTGCGATCAGGTTGATGATGCATAACCAGAATTTCGCAGGTAGCTGGCACATTCGGCCGGGCTGAATTGGTCGAGGATTGTTCCGATGCAGCGCCAAGTTGCTTCGACCGACCGTTTGCAGGCTTTGCGCAGCAAGGCCTTGGGCTTGGCGAAGACCTGTTCGATTGGGTTGAGGTCTTTGTGACTGCCGAGGTTGTCGAGGATCACGATGTCTCCGGGCGTCAGTGTTGGAACGAGCATTTGCTCAACATAGGCTTGGAACAGCCTGCCATTGATGGGGCCGTCCAGCACACATGGCGCATCGATCCGATCGTGTCGCAGAACGGCGAGGAAGGTCGGGGTTTTCCAGTGTCCATGCGGTGCCTTGTCCCGCACCCTCTGGCCACGCGGTTCCCAGCCGCGGGTGCGGATCATGTTTGTCTTGGCCCAGGTTTCATCGATGAAGACGAGGCGCCTGGGATCAATCTGCTTCTGGTGTTGACGCCAGCGGGCGCGCAAGCAAAGCCGCTGGCAGAGGTATTAGGGCCGGGTTGACCCGCGACGGCTCGTGTTCATCGATGAGACGTCGGCCAAGACGAACATGGAGCCGCTACGCGGCTGGGCGCTGAGGGGTAAGCGGCTGCAGGCCAAGGCCCCATTCGGGCACTGGAAGACCATGACGTTCCTGGCGGCACTTCGGCAGGATCGGATCATCGCCCCATGGGTGCTCGACGGACCCATCAACGGCGAAAGCTTCCAGATCTACGTCGAGCACGTTCTCGTCCCAACGCTGGCCGCCGGCGACGTCGTCGTGCTCGACAACCTCGGCAGCCACAAAAGCCAGGCCATACGCAAGGCAATCCGGGCAGTGGGCGCGCACCTCGTGTTCCTGCCGCCCTAAAACCCAGACCTGAACCCGATCGAGCAGATGTTCGCCAAGCTGAAACACCTGCTTCGAAAGGCTGCCAAGCGAACCGTGGAAGCCACCTAGCGCCAGATCGGCGAACTGCTCAAGCACTTCACGCCCGCAGAGTGCGCCAACTACCTCGCCAATTCAGGATACGCTGCAGCGTAGAGTCATCCCGCTCCAGGCGTCCAGGCCGGCGCGACCGCCAATGCCAGGCCAGGGCGTAGGTCCTCCCGCGCGCAGACCTGTCCACGATCCAGCCGCACCACCCGGTCCATGCCGGCCAGCGCCTGCGGGCGGTGCGTGATCAGGAGCGTGGTGCGGCCACGCATCAGCGTCGCCAAGCCTTCCAGCACGGCCCGCTCGGAGGCGGCGTCTAGACCCTCAGTAGGCTCGTCGAGCAGCAGGATTGGCGAATCCTTGAGGAAGGCGCGTGCGATCGCCAGTCGCCGCGCCTGACCGCCGGACAGGCGGGCGCCGTTCTCGCCGACCACGGTCGCCAGCCCGTCCGGCAGGGCGGCGATGTCGACCTCTAGGTGGGCGCAGCGCAGCGCCCGCAGTAGATCAGTATCGGAGGCGCCCGGTCGAGCCAGCAGCAGGTTTTCCCGGATGCTGGTGTTGAATAGGTGCGTCTGCTGCGCCACCACGCTACAAAGCCCGCGCACCGTCTCGCCGCGAAGCGACGCCACCGGCACGCCGCCGATTGCGACCTCGCCCGCCTGGTGCTCCCAGAACCGCAGAAGCACGGCGAGCAGGCTCGACTTGCCCGAGCCGCTGGCGCCGACGATGCCAAGCCGGCCGCCTTGCGGCACGTCGAGGTCGATGCCGTCGAGCGCCCAGGGCGAGCCTGGACCGTAGCGCATCCGAAGACCCTGCACGCGCAGGTCGAAGCCGCGCGGCGCCGGCGCCTCGAAGGCGGGTTCGGCCACTGCGGGCTCGGCATCGACCAGGGCGAAGATACGCGCCGCCGCGGCCATCGTCTCGCCCAGCGCCTGGAACGCGGCGGACAGCGGCGTTACTGCCTCGAAGCTGGCGAGCACGAGGAAGGCCACCATCACCAACTCCGGCCCTGACAGCCGGCCGTCACGGACCGCCGGGATCGCTATAAGAAGCGCAACCCATAAGGCGAGGGCTGCGACCAGGCCAGAGAGCGCGGTCGAGACGATGTTGAGCCTGGCCTGCCGGCGCTGCTCGCGGACCAGCGAACGGCCGAGGGCGGCGATCTCCGCCTCGCGGTGCTCGATCGCCGCGTCGACGACGAGTTCGCCCAGGCCGCGCACTGTGTCTGACACCGCGCTGCGGAGCTCGGCGCGGATCGCCACCACCCGCCGCCCTGGCCCGCGTCCAAGGCCCCTGGCCGCTAGCGGCAGCGCCACGCCGGCGCCGAGGAGGCAAGCGGCCAGCACCAGCGCCGCCGGGCCGCTGAATAGGGCGAGGAAGCCGACCAGCAGCAGCGCGCTCAGTAGTGCAGCCAGGGTGGGCGCCACCACACGAAGGTACAGAGTGTCGAGGCTGTCAATGTCGGAGCGGATCCGGCTCATTAAGTCGCCGCCGCGGTGTTGTTGCAGCCGCGCCGGCGCCAGCGGCTCCAGACTGGCGTAGAACCAGGCGCGCAGCGACGCCAGCAGGCGGAACGTCGCCTCGTGCGTCACCAGCCGCTCGCAGTAGCGGCCGCCGGTGCGTAGCAGAGCGAGCCCGCGGATCGCGGCGGCGGGCGCGAAATACTCGATCGGCAGCGCGCCCTGCCCCGACAGTGCCATCGCGGTGATGAACCAGCCGGAGAGCGCCAGCAGGCCTACGTTGGACAGGATCACCAGCACGTTGAGCGCGATGCCGCCGGCCAGCCAACCGGCATAGGGGCGGTAGAACCGCAGCAGCCGCCCCAGCGTGCTCATGCCACGGCGCCGGCCGGCGGCCGCACGAGGCGGCCCGCCTCGAGCACCAGCACCTGGTCGGCATGCCGCACGCTGGCCTCGTCGTGCGCGATCACCAGGGTGGCGCGGGTCGCGGACAGCGTCCACACCGACTGCGCGATGCGGTCGGCGAGTGCCGCGTCGAGCCCGGCGGCGGGCTCGTCCAGCACCAGCAGGTCAGCCTCCTTCAGGAATACGCGGGCGAGCGCGATGCGCTGGATCTCACCGCCCGACAGGCCCTGGCCGCGATCGCCGAGAACGGTGTCGTAGCCTTGCGCCATCCCCGCCACGAGCTCGTCAGCGCCGGCCAGTGCCGCCGCGCGACGCACCGCGTCCATGTCGGCGTCCGGTCGGCCGAGCCGGATGTTGTCGAGCACCGAGCCGTAGAACAGGGTTGGGCGCTGCGGCAGCCAGGCGACGCGGCGACGCCAGGCCTCGGGCGCGATCTGGTCGAGGTCGACGCCGTCCACCAAAAGCCGGCCATGGGACGGCGGCGCGAAGCCGAGCAGCAGCTCCGCTAGCGTCGTCTTACCCGAGCCGGACCGACCGACCAGGGCCACACAGCGGCCGCGCTCCAACGCGAGGTCGATGCCGGCGAGCACCGGGGTGGCGTTATGGCTATAGCTGACGCGCTCGAAGCGCACGCTGCGGACCACGTCGCGCGGCAGCGCCGTGCGGTGCCGCGGCACGCGCGGCAGCGGCGTCTCCAGCAGCGCTACGATCGCTTCGGCGGCGCCGATCGCCTCCATCCGCGCGTGGTACTGCGTGCCCATCGAGCGCAGCATCCGATAGAACTCGGGCACGATCAGCAGCACGGCCAGGCCCGGCAGCAGACGCAGCTCTCCGTAGTAGAGCCGGAACCCGATATAGACCGCGACCATAGCGATGCTGATGGTGGCGAGGAACTCGAGCACCAGCGATGACAGGAACGCGACCCGTAGCACCGCCATCGTGGCCCGCCGGTACTCGTCTGACATCTCTGCGACGGCGCAGATCTCGGCGTGGCTGGCGTTGAACAGCTTGAGCGTGGTCAGCCCCTCGATGGCATCGAACACGTGTCCGCTCATCCGCGCCAGCGTGCGCCACTGCGCTTGGTTCAGCGCCTCGGTACCCTTGCCGATGATGATCATGAACAGCGGCACCAGCGGCGCCGTAAGCACCATGATCAACCCCGACACCCAATCGGTCGGGATCACGAAGGCCAGGATCGCCAGAGGGACAAAAACCACCAGGGCGGTCTGCGGCAGATAGGTGGCGTAGTAGCGGCCGATGCTCTCGACCGCGTCGAAGACGGTGCCGGCGACCTCGCCGGTGCGCTGCAGCCGGGTCCAGGAGGGCCCAAGCGCCGCCACGTGCGACTGCAGCCGCGCCCGCACCAGCAGCACGATGCGGGCGCCGGCCTCGAAAGCGATTGCCTCGGAGCCGATCGAGGCCACGGTGCGCAAAGCGAAAGACGCGAGCAGTGCCAGCAGCCAGGGCTGGACCTGGTGTAGGCCAGCATGGCCGATCACTACTGCGTCGATGATTCGAGCCAGCAGCCAGGCCTGCGCGATCAGCACGATGCCGCCGAACGCCCCGGCGACGACCGCGGCGGCGAGCGGCCAGCGGGCCTCGCCCCGCTGGCCCCGCAGCCATCGCTCCAGCAGCTTCGCGGTCGCGCGCGGTATCGGCGCCGCGTGGGCGGTCACCGGACGGATCGCCCGGGCGGAGACGCGAGGCGCCGCCACTCGCCGCGGGCCAGCAGGCCGAATAGCGACAGGCTGATCAGGAAGGCGATCGCGGCGGCCCAGACCAGGTTGCCCGGCATGCCGAAGATCGCACCGACGAGGCCGACGCCGAGCACCGGGCCGATCAGGAAAAAGCCTAGCCCGCGCAGGTTCCACAGCACCTGACCGGCCAGCCGCCCGCGATCCGGCACGTCGGGGCCGTGCGCGGTCATGTGTGGTAGGAGGCGAGCTTGGCTACGCGCGCACGGAAGACCCATATCTGATACCAGTTGTACATCAGCATCACCGGGAACAGCCCGCCGATCGTGAACAGGAAGGTGCCAAGCGAGATCTCCCGGCTGGCGGCGGCGTCCACCGTCCAGGTATGGGGCACGATCGACGGGTAGATCGTGGCGATCAGGCCGCCCGCCATGATGACGATGGTCGCGTCGAGCCAGAGCAGGGCGGCCAAGTCGCGCTCGTCGTTCATCGCGCGCCGCATCAGGATCGTGGTCGCGATGGCGGCGATCGGGATCAGCGCCCAAGCCCAGACATAGGGGCCGAGCCAGGTGCGGGACGCCCACTGGAAGTTCAGGATCATGAACAGTACCGACAGCGGCACCGCGGCCAGCGCGCCGTAGAACACCTTGTTGGTCCAGCGTGCGGCGTGCTCGCGGACCGGCTCCTGCGGCTCGAAGCGGGCGCGCACGAACAGCCCGCCGGACAGCGACACGGCCATGACGGCGGCGAAGCCCACCCACAGGGTGAACGGGCTCAGGAAGCGGAACGTGCCGCCGGCATAGACCGGGATTCCACCCGGCCCCGCCGTCAGCGGGAAGCCCTGCAACACGGCGCCCACGGCCATGCCGCCGAAGAACGTCACCACGAGGCTCGACACCCCGAACGCATAGTCGGTGAAGCGCTTCCAGCGGGGCTCGGCCAAGTGGCGGAACTCCAGCGCCAGGGCCCGGGTCAGGATGCCCCAGAGCACCAGTGCCAGCGGCACCATCAGGTAGGGGAACGCGGAACCGTAGACGAACGGGAACGAGCCGAACAGGATGCCGCCAGCGACGATCAGCCAGGTCTCGTTCGCGTCCCAGGTTCCAGCCATCGCCTGCATGATGGCGGCGCGCTCGTCCTCGTGCGGCACGAACAGCGAGAAGATGCCCGCCCCCAGATCGGCCCCATCCAGCACGATGTAGAGCAGGATGCTGAAGGCGACCGCCAGCCACCAGCCGATCGCCAGAATGTGCTGGGTATGGTTGAGCACTTGCATAGTCGGACCTCGTCGGATCGGCGTCAGGCGGGGTAGGGCTGGCCGGGTCCGACCGGACGCTCGGCCTTGGGCGTCTCCCGGTCGCCCTTGCCGCCGTGGGCGGGCGTACCCAAGCTATCGGTGCCGCCGCGCAGGATCGGGCTGGTCATGTCGGGTCCCTGGCGGATGATCTTGCTGAGGAACCACCAGGTGCTACCCCAGACCACCAGCTCGAAGAACATGTAGCCGACGAGCCATCCCGCCTCGGCGGCGATCGACATATGGCTTACGCCTTGCGCGGTGCGCATCACGCCGAACACCACCCAGGGCTGGCGCCCAACCTCGCGGGTCCACCAGCCGACCCAGACGCTGAGATAGGGTAGCGCCGCCGCGGCGATGGTCGCGCGCAGGAACCAGATGTTGGCGGTCGAGCGGACGTCGAGCCGGCGGCGAAATACCAACCACGATCCCCAAATGGCGATCGCCACCATGCCGAAGCCGCAGGCGACCATGACGCGGAAGCCATAGAACGGGATCAGCATCGGTGGCCGATCCTGCGCCGGGAATTCGTCCATGCCGCGGACGCTACCGTTCCAGGTGTGGGTCTCGAGCAGGCTGAGCACGTGCGGGATCTTGATCGACCAAGCCAGCCCGTCGTTCGCCTCGTTTGGCCAGGCAATCAGGTTCCAGGCGTTGTTCACCGAGCCGTCCGGATTCCTGGTGTGATAGTGGCCCTCCATCGCGGCGAGCACGGTCGGCTGGTCGTCTGCGACAGTGACGCCCATCGAGTCGCCGAGCCAGACCTGCAGCGGCGCCACGACCAGCAGCGCCATCATCACCGTCTTCAGTGAGCGCTTGAAGGTGGAGACGTGCCGCCCCTTGAGCAGGTACCAAGCCGAGACCGCGGCGACCACGGCCAGGCCCTCCTCGAAGGCCGCGATCAGCATGTGCGGGAAGGCGTAGATCACATCAGGGTTGAACAGTGCCCTCCACCAGCTGGCGACGACGAAGACGCCGTGGCTGAAGGTGACGCCGGTGGGGGTCTGCATCCAGGAGTTGGCGACCAAGATCCACATCGCCGAGAGTGCCGAGGAGAGCGCCACGTTGAAGGTCGCGAACAGGTGCATGCCGCGGCTGATCTTGCCCCAGCCGAAGATCATGAGACCGATGAAGCCGGCCTCGTACATGAAGGCGGTGATGGTTTCGTAGCCCAGCACTTGGCCGAAGAACGGTCCGGCCGCCTGGCTGAACGGCCCGTACAAGATGCCGAACGCCAGCTCCATGGTGATGCCGGTTGCGACGCCGGCGGCGAAGTTGATGATCAGCAAACGCTCGAAGAAGCGGGTGAGCCGGTACCAGTGGTTGTCGTCGGTGCGGATCCAAAGCAACTCGCCGATGAACATCATCGCGGCCAGCCCGATCGTCAGCGGCGGGTAGAGGATGTGGAGCGTCGTGATCCACCCGAAATCGAGCCGTGCCAGCAGTACGGAAAGCGAGTTCTCGGTCATCTGTTACTCGTTCTAGCAAGACGAACGGCCGCTATGGGCAGGAATTTTGTTGTAGTGCACAATGGCTATATGGCCCTCATGATGCTCGCTCACGCATCACCTTCCAGTGAGACTGGTAGCGCTCTGTCGGACTGCAAAAAACTCCTCGAATCACCGGATGTCGCAAATTTCACTGTACTAAACTTGAAAATATCGGCGAATTTTGTCTCAAGTTTGCAGGCTCTTCCTCCACATTGTGTGAGAGGCCGCGCGCTGGAGTGGCAACATGCGAGCTCAGAGGAGTTCGACACCAGCACGACCATACATGGCGCGTTTGAGGGTTTTCAGGCGATTGGTCTGGCCTTCCGTCCGCCCGTTGCTCCAAGGCTCGGTCATCGCATTCCGGACTGCATCGAGATCCTGGAGCAGGGACCTGCCGAACCTTTGCATGGCGTAGATACCGCTGTGACAGACGTCGTCGATCCAGCTGGTGAGCTTCTCGGCGTCGCCGCTGCGCATGATGCCGCGGAAGCGCATCACGAACTGGCGCATGGCGACGAAGTCCGGTGACGCATCCTTGGGCCGGAAGGCCCATCCGAACGGAAACGTACGGTAGCGTATTGCACGCAAAGTTATGGGTGGGGTTTAGCTTCCTGACGGCCTGGTGCTGAGAGACGCTGTTTCACGCCATGACGGGTTCGGCTGCGGCCTGGGTGCGGCGACGTGGTGACTGAAAGTAGCTGCCATTCGGGATCACGTGGGCGTGGGCCAGGGGCGACACGCGGGCGAGGTCCTGGTCGCGCACCTCGTGTCCGGCGGCGCGGAGCTGGTCGACGATGCGGGCAATGTGGACGGTGTTCCAGATGAGGACCGCATTGGAGAGCAGGCTGAGGCAGCTGGCTTTGTTCATCACCTCCTCGTAGTCGCCGGAGCGGAAGCTGCCCCAGTTGGCGAAGAACAGCGACTTGGCGAGGATGTGGCGGAACTCGCCGCGGTTGAGCTGGAGCTGGATGGCGTCGCGCAGCGGCGGCTCCTGGATATAGCGCAGGATGTGGATGGTTTTCATCAGGCGGCCGAGTTGGGTGAGAGCGCCGGCGAGGCGGTCGGACGCGGTCGCGTTAGCCAGGCGCTGCATGACGACGTGGGCCGGGGTGAGGCGGTCTTTCAGCGACGCTGCAAACCGGACGAGTTGGTCCCACTGCTCGAGGATGAGTTCGACGTTGATGCGACCGCGCAGCAGGGGCTGCAGCGCGCCGTAGTCTGCGTCGCGGTCGATACGGCTGAGCACCTGGTCGGGCAGGTCCTTCAGCCGTGACATGAAGGCGATGCCGAGCAGCGAGCAGAGTCCGAACAGGTGCTCGGTGAACCCGTGCGTGTCGGACGTGTGCTCCCGGATTTCTAGCGCGGTGTCGTTGTCGAGGATGCCGCCCAGCACGTAGCCGGCCTCGCGCGGCGCGCAGGAGATGGCCTGGGTGGCGTAGACGCTGTGCTGGTCGGAGGTGTGAGTGTAGAGCTGGAGCGCGCGGTCGTAGTAGCCGAAGTAGCGCGGGTAGACACTGCCGAGCAGGCTGTCGCGCTCGACGGCGAAGCGCTGGCCATCCGAGGAGGAGCGGCCGCCGTCGCCCCAGATGATGCTGAGCGGCAGGCCGTGGTGATGGTCGACCAGGATGGTGTTGGCCGCCTTGATGGTGGTGTCGCGCAGGAACCATCGGCTGGTGTCCTGCAAGGCTTCAGCGGTGAGCGTGTCGACGCTCTGGCTCATGGCGGCGAGGCCGAGATTGGTGCCGTGCGCGATCAGGGTGGCGAGGAGCGAGCGGTGCGGGTCGGCGCCGCGGGGCTGGTAGCCGCCGAGTGGCTGGAAGGCGCGGGTGAAACCGCACCATTCGTCGACGTCCTGCAGCAGGTCCTCGATGCGAACGCGCCCCAGGCTGGCGCCGACCGTGGAGCGCAGCTCGCGGAGCGCGTGCGGGACCGGCATGGCGTCGCGCTGCTTGAGCTTGAGCCGGCCATTATGGACGGCGGCGAAGCGGTTGGCGAGCAGGCCGCGCTGGGCGGCGCGAACGGCGCGGTCGAACTCGGCGCCGAGCCGGGCCAGGAACGACTGCCCATCGGCCGGCAGCTCGAGGCGCTGATAGGCCTGTTCGCGGGTCTGCTGCCAGTTGCGGTCGTCGTAGACCAGGTTCCAGAACGAGACGTGATCGCGGCTATGCGCCAGAAACAGGCCGCCGGCGCGGAACGCGTCGCGGACCACAAACGCGAGCGAGATCTCCCAGATGGCGCGGTCGAGCTTGCCGTCGCTGACGAGATGGGACCGCCAATCCGCCTGGACGAAGCCGTGCGGGTCATTGGTTGTGAGTGGGCCGCGCGTGCCGGCATCGAGTGCGCGGACCGCCTCGACGGCTTGCAGCAGGGCCTCGCTGCCGGCGGCGGCCTGGAATGGCAGGGCGAAGAAGGCTGGCAGGTATTGGCGCAGGACGCCGTAGCGCGCGAGCATGGCGTCGAGGTGGCCGCGTGCCTCCAGCCGCTCGTAGGCCCGGCAGGCGATGGCCGCCTCGATCAGCGCCGGCGGGTTCTGCGCCTCGCGGAAGGCGCTGACGGTTTCGGCGCCGTCGGCCGCGACTAAGGCATCGACGGCGCCGAGCACGCGGTGCAGCCCGTCGCGGGCGCGGCGGCGCAGGCTCTTGCGGCGGGTCTCGACGGTGTTGCGTGCCCGCCGGTTCATGGTGGTCAGGAACAGGTCGTTCATCTCGACGATCTGGTCGAGCAGCGTCTTGCGCGCTTCGACCAGGTAGCAGGCGACCAATGCGTCGCGTTTTGGCTTGGCGAAGCGGCGCAGGTCGCCGGCGTCGTAGCGGCGTCCGAATTGGCCAAGTTGGCGCACGACCCTGGGATCAACGTCGTCCAGGCCGGCGCCGCCCTCGACCAGCTGCTCGATCAGCCGCAGGCGCACGATGTCGCCTTTGATGGCCGCAGCATTGGCAGACTTGGGGTAGTCCTTGAGCCGGAACAGGCTCGATCGGGCGTCGCCGTCCGGCACTTCAACCAGCAATTCGATGTCGGCCCGCAGCGTCTGCGGCAGGCGCGTGGAGATGGTGGCGAATAGGTCGGCCGTCGTGTGGGCGAGGACGGCGGCGACGATGCGATCCAGCGTGCTGGCGCCGGGCAGCATGATTTTCCAGGCGCGCAAGCGGTCCTCTGCACGGGCCAGCAACTCTGTTGCAGATCGGCCTTCCAGGGCGCCCTCGCGCAACCAGCCGCGCAGGCTCGCCTCCGCCGCCACGTCGAACCGGTTCAGTCCCAGGTGGCGGCGGATGCGCTGGGCCTGGACCCGCTCCGTGGGTTTGCGTCCGGCACGATCGAGGAACAGCACCGGTGGCAAGCCGAGTTGGCGCGAGAGATGGTTGACGATCTTGATCGGCGCGCGGCGATAGTCGTCGAGGAAGCGGCCGTGCGCGCGCAACATGCAGAGCTGGACGGCAGAGCGGCGGCGGTGGTCGGGGCCGCGGCACTCTGCGATCACGGCCAGGTCTTCCGGCGTCAGACTCCAATGCCGTGCCAGCTCGTCCTCGCTCGGGTCGAACGGCGCCGTCATCGGCCGCGAGGCATCTGCGGCAGCAGCCGGGGATCATCCGTCGACATTGAGATGCGAGCGCTCCAGGTCAGCCGCCAGGTCATTACGGGATGGTCGCGTATAGACGGCTGTGGTGTCGAGCGACTCGTGGCCGAGCAGGCTGGCGAGTTCGACCAGCTTACCGGGGTTGTCGCGCAGGTAGCCCAGCGCAAAGGTGTGGCGCAGCGTGTGCGCCGAGACAGGTAGGCGCGTGAGCCGGGCGCGGCGGGCCAGGCTGGCGATAACCGCCTGGATGCTGCGCACCGGCATCGCCGTCTCCCGGCTGCTGACGAACAGCGCCGCAGGTACGGCCGAGACCTTGCGGTGGTCGAGATGCTGCCTGACGGCGCGCCGCGCCGTGGCATTGAGCGGGACGTCGCGCGCCTTGAGCCCTTTGCTCTGGCGAATGCGGACGCTGCCGGAGCGGTCGCTCATGCTGATGTCCGCGACGGTCAGGGCTGCGACCTCGCCGATGCGCAACCCGGCCTGCAGCATGACTTGCACCAGCGCGTAATTTCGCGCCGCTAGGCCGTGGGACGAGGCGCCAGCGGCGCGCAGCAGGGCATGGGTTTCGATGTCCGTCAGACCAACCGGCTGCTGGTTGCGGACGGTCCGCATCGGCCGGACGTTTCCTGCGGCATCGGCGCTCAGTGCGCCAGTTCCGCGCGCCCAGCGGCAGAGCCGGCGCAAGGCATCCAGGCGGCGGTTGACCGTAGCCGGCCGGCGTCCGGCGGCGACCATGTGCTGGCGGTAGGCGATCAGCTCGTACTCGGCCAGGCCTTCGATGGCGAAAGGCTTGTCCTGGACGGTGCTGTGCCAGGCCAGAAAATGGCGCAGGTCGTAGCGGTAGCCGCGCAGTGTAGCCGGGGCGAGGTCGTCATGAGCAAGGCTGGCGAGGAACGCGGCCATCCAGCCTGGTTCGGCAAAGGGGGAAGCCGGCGCTGCTGGTATTGCACGCAAAGTTATCCCCCGCGTTAGACCCCCTGCTTGCTGCGTGCAATACGCGTCCATAAATGACTATGCTGCGTCCAATACATGTTGCACGCCATGATTGCACGCAATAAACAGCTTGGTCGGATCGCTACAAGAACGACATCTGCCGTTCTGCCCGAAATCGCCCGGATTTCACCCGCGTTCTCGTTTCTTACCGTACGTTTCCGTTCGGATGGGCATTCCGGCCCCAGCTGCTCGCACGCCTGGTCGATTAGCTGCTCCACGAACTCTCAGGAGACCACGCATGGCGCCCACCCGATGGCCGGGGTGACGGAGAATGCCGCCGCCCTCAGCGAGGCTTTCCGCCGTCACCGGCTGCCGATCGTGCTCGTCAACGTCACCGGAGGCGCTGCGGGACGGACGGAACAGGCGTCTCGCATGGGTGATCTGCCGCTGGGCTGGGCCGACCTGGTGCCTGCGTTGAATCGGCAGCCGTCGGACCACACCGTAACGAAGCGCACCTGGGGCGCGTTCACGGGAACCGATCTCGAGGCGCACCTGAATGGCCTCGGCGTCACCCAGGTCGTCGTGGGCGGCATTGCCACCAGCATCGGTGTCGAATCGACAGCACGCCAGGCCCATGAGCTCGGGTTCAACGTCACGCTGGCCGTCGATGCGATGACCGACCTGAACCTGGACGCACAGGACCATAGTCTCGCGCGCATCTTCCCACGGCTGGGCGAGACCGGAACGACCCGGGAGATCGTCGCTCTGCTCGATCAGCGGAGCGCCTGATGGGTTGGCTTCAGGATGTCTCTCCTCGGCAGCGCATTCATCGCCAATGCGTGGCCGTAGCTGATAGGCTGGCCGCCGGGACAGCTTTCCACTGCTCGTTCGCCATGAGCCCCGGCAAGGGTCTGTCATCCTCCATCGACGTGCTCCGAAGCTGCTGGAAACAGGTGGCATGAGGCCCGGGCTGACCGCGGCCGCCGGTGGCGCCGGTTACGAGCCCACCGCCGATCGCATAGACCCGCGGGTCTGGCGGGTGGCCGCCGTCGTCTTCATCGGGCCGTTCATGGCCCAGCTCGATTCGACAGTCGTGAACGTGTCGCTCTCGACCATCCGCCAGGACCTTCACGCCGCCACCGCAGCGGCGCAGTGGATCGTCAGCGGCTACCTGCTGGCGCTGGCGCTGATGCTGCCGCTCAATGGTTGGCTGGTGGACCGGATGGGGGCGAAACGGCTCTACCTGGGATGCTTCGCCGTGTTCACGGCGGCGTCGCTGCTCTGTGGCGCGGCGCGGACGATGGACGAGCTGATCCTGGCCCGCCTGCTCCAGGGCATGGCGGGCGGACTGATGTCGCCGATGCCGCAGATGATGATGGCCCGGGTGGCCGGGCGACACATGGCCCGCGTGATGGGCTACACCGTCGTGCCCATCCTGATCACGCCGATCCTGGGTCCGGTGGTGGCCGGGGCGATCCTGAAATACGCGTCCTGGCCGTGGCTGTTCTACCTCAACCTGCCGATGGGGATGCTGGGGGTAAGTCTGGCGGCGCTCCTGCTCCCCCGCGACGCGGCCACGATCCAGAAGCGCCCGTTCGACCTCGCCGGCTTCCTGATGATCTCGCCTGGCCTGGCGTGCCTGCTCTACGGGCTGCCGAACGCCTCCCATCCAGCCGGGGCGTCGGCCCTGGTCGCGGGCATGCTCCTGCTGGGCGGGTTCGTCCGGCACGCGCGGCGGCTCGGGCGTGCCGCGCTGATCGACCTCGCGGTCTTCGACAACCGCATTTTCTCGACCGCCGCGGCGACCCAGTTCCTCTCCAACGGCGGCTTCTACGCGCGTCAGTTCCTGGTCCCGCTGTTCCTGATAGCCGGCTGTGCGCTGAAGCCGGGTCAGGCGGGCGGACTGATCGCCGCGATGGGCGTCGGCATGCTGTGCCCGTTCCCGCTGGTGGGATCGCTGACGGAGCGGTTCGGCTGCCGCGCGGTCTCGGCGGGCGGCGCGTTGCTGGCGCTCGGCGGCATGATCCCCTTCCTGTGGATGACCCGGACCGGGTTCTCACCCGCGCTCACGGCCGTGAGCCTGCTGGTCACGGGCGTTGGCCAGGGCACCATCAGCATCCCCTCGATGTCGGCGGCGTACGCGTCGGTCGCCAAGGAACGGCTGGCCGTGGCGAACATCGCCATCAACATCGTGCAGAGGCTGGGCGGGCTGCTGGCGACGACGACCACGGCGATCGTCATGTCGCTCAGCGCGGCGCACGGGTCGGCTCCCGGCCCGCACCCATCCCTGTTCGCCTTCACTTTCCTGGTCGGGCTCCAGCTGATCACGTTCGGCGTGGCGATCCGGCTGCCGAAGCTCGTGCGTCCTGCCTAGGCAGGTCTGCAAGCCCGATGTCAGATGCAGGATTTTCCGCAGCGATCGGTGCATGGAGCCTCTTGCTACGGACGCCAGGTCCGGCCAACTCAGAAGAATGTACATCCCGCCCCTGCTGGCTATCCTGCTCGCCGCGTCATTTGCCGAGACGATCCTCTCCCTATGGCTGTCACGCAGACAGGTTGCGCACGTGCGGAGCCATCGCGAAACCATCCCGGCCGACTTCGCGCAGTCGGTCAGTGCACCGGAGCATCGCAAGGCGGCCGACTACACGGTCGCGCGCGAGCGCCTCGCCACGGTGCGAGCTGTCTGGGGATGGGCCATCGGCGCCGCTTGGCTGCTCGGCGGGTTCGACCTGCTGTACGGCCTGCTGGCAAGCGTGATGCCGCCGTCGCTCGGCCGCAGCACTGCCTTCGTGCTGGCGAGTGCTGCGGTCGGGACGGTGCTGTCACTGCCCTTCTCGCTCTACGCCACCTTCGTCATCGAGCAGAAATTCGGGTTCAACCGGACCACGCCGGCGCTGTTCCTGCGCGACCGGCTGAAGGGCTGGGCGATCTCCCTGGTGCTCGGCGTCCCGCTGTTGCTGGCCTGCTTCTGGCTGATGCGCGACGCCACCGGCCTGTGGTGGCTCTATGTCTGGCTCGGCCTGACGGTGCTGATGCTGTCGGCACTAACGGTGTATGTCCGGCTGGTCGCACCCCGCTTCAACCGTTTCACCGCGCTGCCCGAGGGCGAGCTGAGGAACGGCATCCTGACGCTGATGCAGGCCTGCGGCTTCCGGGCCTCGGCGCTGTTCACCATGGACGCCTCGAAGCGCTCGGCGCACGGCAACGCCTATTTCATCGGGTTCGGCCGCACCAAGCGGATCGTGCTGTTCGACACGCTGGTCGAGAGCAGCCCGCTGGACGAGGTGCGCGCCATCGTCGCGCACGAACTGGGCCATTTCCGGCATCGCCACGTGCTGTTCGGCCTGCTGCGCTCGGTGGCGGTGACGTTCTTCGTGCTTGCCGGCTTCGGCTGGCTGGCGCGGCAGTCCTGGCTGCTGCCGTCGCTGGGCATCCGCCACTCCGACGCCGCGCTGTCCCTGGTCGCCTGCGTATTGTGCTGGTCGCTGGTCGGACCGTTCGGCTCCCTGCTGGGCAACTGGATGTCACGCCGGAACGAGTTCCAGGCCGACGAGTTCGCGCGCAGCCATACCGGCGCCGACCCGATGGTGTCCGCCCTGGTGCGCCTGAGCCGGGAGAACGCGAGCACGCTGACGCCGGACCCGCTCTACGCGCTCTATCACTACTCGCATCCGCCGGTGCCGGTACGCGTCGCGCGTATCCGGGAGAACCAGCTTCAGGCTGGCTGACACAATCAGTTTTCATCACCGGCACACAGGCGCCGGTCGATACGGGTGGCTGGCTGCGCGCGCTGCAGCCGCCCGATGACGTCAGGCCCGGCTGGAACGATGCGAACGGTCTTGCCAAGGTGGTCGCGCAGATCAGCCTGCATCCGATCGCGTCTACTCCGGACGGACACCACGCGCATCATGGGACCTGATCACGATCGTCCTGGATGATTGATAGAACCAGTGCTCGTACCGGGTGTTGTGCCACGATGGACCTGAACGAGAAGGCACTGGAGATCCACCATAGGCTGTGCCGCGCCTACGGTTGTCCGATCGCCTATTTCCACACGCTCGACCCGCTGAGCGAGCTGGTCAGTTCCCTGCTCTCGCACCGCACCCGCAACGCCGACAGCGGGGCCGCCTTCAAAGCATTGCGGGCACGTTTTCCTGATTGGGCCGAAGTGGTCGCTGCACCGCTGGCGGAGGTCGAGGCGGCGATCTCGCGCGTCACCTGGCCGGAGCAGAAGGCGCCACGCTTGCAGTCGATGCTCGGCGCGGTCCAGGCCGAACGCGGCACGCTCTCGCTCGACTTCCTGGCCGATCTGCCCGTAGAGGATGCCCGCGCCTGGCTCGAACGCCTGCCCGGTGTTGGTCCGAAGACCAGTGCCGCCGTGCTCAGCTTCAGCACGCTACGCCGTCCCGCGTTACCGGTGGACAGCCACCATCATCGGGTCGCAGCCCGCACCGGACTGATCGCGTCCAAGCTGGCGGTTGGCCCGTCGCATCGCGTGCTCGCAGCACAACTGCCGCCCGACTGGGATGCGCAGCAGATATACGACAACCATGAGGTGCTGATGCTGCACGGCCAGCGCTGCTGCTTCTACCGCAAGCCCGCTTGCGCGCGCTGTCAACTGATCGATCTGTGCCCAACAGGCCAGGGTCTGCTCCGGGGGAGCAAGGCTGCCGCCGAGACTGACCCCGCGACGCTGCCAATATAGGGTAAATTCAAGAGTCTCCACGCGAAGGTTCAAAGACTTTGGAAGACAGCCCGATAGCGTCCAGGAAACAGTGCTGCGGACGACGATGATCGTTGCTGCCGCACACCTCTGAAGATCGCGGCTCCGGAAGGTCACGATCGCCGCGCCGCAAGGCAGCTTCGGCCAGCCATGCATCGAACTCCGCCGCTTCCTTCGATAACCGTGGAACATCGGCAGGTCCGCGCCCCGGGGCCAGTTGAGCCGGATGCAACCTCCAAAGGCTGACCATGTTGACACGAGTGCCAGAAGACTTGAGTGGAACGCCTGCATGGGCGGCGCCCTTCGCTATGTGGAATCCGACGAAGTCCCGTTCGCGATGCGACTAAATAGTCCCGAGACATCACGCATCAAATCCGCCGATGCACGTAGCGCTTGACTTGGTCTTTCAGCGTCTGATCCGGCTCGGGCGGCTCAGGGTGACCTGGCCGGATGGAAGTTCTACAAGTTATGGAATGGATGATGGGCCGGTCGCCGGGGTCCTGCTGCGTGACAACCGCACGGCAAGAAGGATCCTGTCAAATCCCGGTCTTGCAGTCGGTGAGGCTTACATGGACGGCGAACTCGTCGTGCAGGACTGCGATATCTGCAATCTGCTCGATTTGCTGATACTGAATCACCGCTGGGTCGGCAATAGTGGTCATCCGATGCAGCACGTATACAATCGTATGCGATATGCCGTGCAGTCGCTGCGACAGTTCAATCCCGTCAAGCGGGCACAACGCAACGTTGCCCATCACTACGATCTCGATGCCAACCTTCATACGCTATTACTCGATGTTTATATGCAATATTAATGTGCATATTACGAGACCGGCAGCAAGACGCTGGACGAGTGCAAGCCGCGAAGAAGCATCATATCGCGGTCAAGTTGCTTCTCGATCACCCGAACCTCTCCGTGCTCGGCATCGGTTGTGGCTGGGGCGGCCCGACGATCACGCTGTCCGAGGAACAGTTGACTTTCGCACGCAAGCGAGCGGGTGCAGCGGGTCTCTCCAACCGCGTTCGTTTCGAGCTGATGGATTATCGTGCCGCCGCCGAGTTCTATGACCGCGTGGTCTCCGTCGACATGTTCGAACATGGCGGTGCGGTTTTGTCAAAGCTCGGGCCAGTATTCCGGTCCGGCTGGTGAGAGACTGCCAAGTCAGGCGTTCTGCATGATGTCGGGCGCGATGCGGGTGGCTTTGGCGAAGCAGGCACGGCGTGAGGCGGCGGAGACAGCGTGGTTGTGACGGCGGCGGGGACGCAGGAGATCGCGGAGTTCACCATGCTCGCGACAGAAGCGGTCGGCGGCCTCACGGCTCTTGAAGCCACGCAACCATCGGATCCTGCCCTTGATGCCCAATGATCCTGTTCGGTAGTCCAATCGCAAATGGCAAAACGGACTTGCTCGCTAGATGGAGCGGTAGGCACCACGTAGCGGATCTCGACCTCGCCGTCGGTGACGATCACCCGGTCGATCAGGAGTTCGACGAGAGAACGCTTTTGCTCAAACGAGGCGTGGGCCAGTCCATGCTGTATTCTGGTGCAAAACGTGGCGTTGTCGCATGGGCCAGCCTGAAGTTGGGCTGGCCCTACCCACGGATCGCGTCAGATGCAGCGAATAGCGGTCGGTTTGGCGATGCGGATCATTCGGTTGAGGACCTGGATGGCGATGGCGACTTCACCCTCCTGGCCATTGGATGGCCGAGCTCGGAGCTTCGGACCGATGATGTGCTTGTAGCGACCGACGGCCGTTTCGAGGGTCTGTCAGATCTCGCGCCAGCAGCCGGTCTGGCGACGATTGTTTGGCGTGGGTAGCGTCCTCGACGGTGGATGAAGAGACTGGGCGAGCGGAGTGAACTGCGTGTGCTGTGGCTCGATGGCCGTGACGGCGCGGCCGGAGGTCACGACACGCGCCTATCGCCGCTTCCGCTGCCGGACCTGCGGGCGGCAGTTCAACGAGTGCCGCCGGCGTGCTGAACCGGACCTGCCTGCCCAACGACGTCATCGCCTTCGTGGTGTTCTGCCGGCTGCGTTACCGGCTGACCCTGCGCGACCTGAGCGAGATCATGGCGCTGCGCGGGATCGAGGTCAGTCATGAGGCCGTCCGTGACTGGGAGACCAAGCTGCTGCCCGTCATGGGCGACGACCTCCGCAAGCGCCGGCATGGCTGGCGGCGCGGATCTGGGGCGAGCTGGCATGTCGACGAGACCTACCTGAAGGTCCGCAGTCGTTGGTGCTACCTGTATCGGGCGATCGACCGGGACGGCAGCCTGATCGACGCCATGCTCAGCGAGCACCGCGACATGCAGGCGGCCAAGGCGTTCTTCCGCTCGGCTCGGGCGGCCATGGGCTTATGGCCTGAGCGGGTGACGACGGATGGCCACGGGTCCTGTCCCATCCACACCGTGCTGGGCAAGGCGGTCCGGCACCGGACCAGCGCCTGCCTGGACAACCGCCTCGGACAGGACCATCGCGACATCAAGGGCAGGATCCGATGGTTGCGTGGCTTCAAGAGCCGTGAGGCCGCCGACCGCTTCTGTCGCGAGCATGGTGAACTCCGCGATCTCCTGCGTCCCCGCCGCCGTCACAACCACGCTGTCTCCGCCGCCTCACGCCGTGCCTGCTTCGCCAAAGCCACCCGCATCGCGCCCGACATCATGCAGAACGCCTGACTTGGCAGTCTCTCACCAGCCGGACCGGAACACTGGCGCGAGCTCTGACAAAACCCATCGAACATGTCAGGCGTCCTGGTGCTGCATGAGCACGGCGAGGTCCGCTTTCTCGAGTATGGTCTCGGTCACGCCGTCAAATAGCTTCTCGCGCAACCGGCCGTTGCCGTAGCTGCCCATGACGAGCAGGTTCGCTTCCGCCTCCCGTGTCAGCGACAGCAGTCGCGTGCCGATGTCCTCGTCGCCATACGGTGCGGTCACGAGCTCCGCCGGCAGACCGGCAAATTCTTCAGGCAGTTCTTGCGCAGCGCCTGCCCCGGCATCGATGCGAATGATGATGATGCGCCTGGCGTGGGCAAGCAGAGGAGCCGCCGTCCTGACGGCCTGGCGGACGTGCCGGTTGTCCTGCCACGCGACCGCGATCGTCGTGCCGAGATCGCCGACCCCTTCGGCCGGCACGAGCAGAACCGGACGACCTGTATGCAGCAGCGCCGCATGCACGCGCGCCCGCGCCTTCGGATCGTTCGACTTCTGTTCCAGAAGCAGGATATGGGCGCTGCGGCCATGCTCGACGATGGCCGTGGCGGCATCCTCCCGAACCTCGATCCAGCGCGCTGCCACACCCTTCTCCCGCTCGTCCTTCGTCCAGTCGTCGAGCGTCCGTCGCATCGTATCGACCCAATCGGCCCGCCTCGCGGCGATGTCATCCCGCCGTTCCTGGGTCATCACCTCCTCGGTGGGTTGCAGGCTGGCCAGCAACGGCTCGTCGATCGCGAGCGCCGTCACCTGACCGCCCTCACCCAGCGCCAGCATCTGGGCGGCGGCAGAGAGCATTCCTCCCACCCGCTCCGGCCGATGCAGAGCCACAACCACGCTGTCCCCCATCGTGCCGGCCGCGGCGGCGCCGACAACGGCAAGTCGTGAGGTACGCAAGGCCAGCGCTGCGGAATATCCGATCGCCACCGACCCGATGCACAGCACGACAGAGAGTGCGATGTTGCCCAGGGCTTGGCCAGGACGACCGTCGCGCAGAAGGTCAAGCGTCTGCAGGCTGAACGACGAGAAGGTGGTGAAGCCGCCACAGATCCCGATCATGACGAACGAACGCAGGTCCGGCGCGACGCCAAAACGACCATCCGTCGCCGTCAACGTCCCGAAGAACCCAATGACGAACGAGCCTACGACGTTGATGAGCATCGTGCCCCACGGGAAGGACGCGCCGGTGAGTGCGGTCATGGCCGTTCCCAGCCACGCACGCGCGATGCTGCCGAGAGCTCCACCCAGACCGATCAGGGCATAGGTCAGCATCCGGGCAGCGCCTTCATCCGAAGGGCAAATATCGAGCAGGCAACAGCGTTTCTGGAAATCCGATACATCGACGTACTCCTACCTTCGGCGTCACCATGTTGACTGGTAGGAGTCATCAGCCCTGGCGGGCGGTTGAAGGAGGAATCCCATCCCCTGCCAGTGGACTATGGCAGTGCCGTCCCTGACGCTCAAGCGACATCTCCGGCAGGAGTGTCAAGCCTGGCTGCACAGGCCATCGATGACGATGCGACACGGCTTGTACGGCGGGCTGCGGCGCAGTTGCTCGAAGAAGCGCCTGGCCGCGTTCCGCCGGTCCTGCACCAGGATGTCGAGCAGAACGCCACTCGATGCGCACTTGAGCAAGACGCGCTGGGCGACCATGTCAGATTTTCGTCATGCCGAAGCCAGGCCAGATCGAAGCCAGGCCATGATCCCCACCTGCCGGAGGAAAGGATGTCCGTGCAGCTCAGCGCCCCGATCGAGGGCCGCGAGCGTACCGGTATCGACTATCCAACGCCAAAGCCCGGCGGCCAGTCGATGACAGTCACCGCGACCTCTTGCGTCATGATCGCGACCTAGTGCTCTGACTCAAACAGATGGTGCGGGGAGACGGCTGAGCTTGGCGAGGATGGTCTCTGCGGGCTTGGTCCAGGCGAAGGGCTTTGGAGCGCGATTATGCTCTCGAATGTAGGTCCGGATGGC
>JAABUX010001172.1_pt1 | contig 40818 bp, 46 predicted proteins | sample 5561851 | NCBI WGS metagenome assembly JAABUX01 (sample SAMN10711883, study PRJNA513361) | rock metagenome | isolation source: Antarctica rocks | place: Antarctica: Victoria Land, Richard Nunatak red sandstone | collected 2016-01-03 | reverse complement strand
TGATTAGGATATTTGTGATTAGGATATTTGTGATTAGGATATTTGCCTGTTCCAGTCCTTTGGCAAGGATGTTCAGCGCGGCGTTCTCGTCTCTGTCCAATATGCACCCACAGGAACAAGCGTGAGTGCGCTCAGAGAGAGACTTTTTGACACGCTTGCCGCAGGCGGAACAATCCTGCGACGTATATTGCGGAGGGACTGCCACAGTCACTCTGCCGTACACCTTGCCATAATAGACAAGATAGTTACGAAACAGCGACCAACTGGCATCCATGATGCTCTTGGCAAGATGGTGATTTTTCACCATGTTCCGCACCGCAAGGTCTTCAAAGGCGACAACATCGTTTGATGCCACTACGCACCGCGCCGCTTTCACGGCGAAGTCTTTACGTTGCCTTTGGACTTGCAAGTGCTTCCGTGCCAGTCGGTTCTTTGCCTTCTTGCGATTGGCGGAACCTTTGTGTTTGCGGCTGACGCGCCGCTGCAAGAACTTGATGCGTTTCTCGGCTTTGCGCAGAAACTTGGGACACTCTACTTTCTCGCCGTTGCTGTCCGTGTAGAAGGAGGAAAGCCCCATGTCCAGACCCAGGGTTTTGCCCGAAGGAGCAAGTTCTTCTTTACGGTCAACGTCCAGGCAGAACTGGACATAGAACCCATCTGCTTTCCTGACAACACGCACACGTTTAATTTGTTCACGGTTGAACGCGGACAAATCGCGGGTTCTAATCCTTTTGTCCACCAAGCGGAATGTTCCTGCGCCGAAGCCGTCCTTGAGCGTGATGCGCCGAGAGTCGTCGGAGAGTTTCCAGCCCGTCGTCTTGTATTCGACGGAGCGGCAGTCCTTCTGGAACTGCGGGTAGCCCTTCTTCTTGATGGACTTGTCTTTGCAATTCTTGTAGAAGCGCATGATAGCCGAGGAAGCCCGTTCGGAAGCCGCCTGCCGTGCCTGAGAGTTGAGTTTCTTGGCGAAGTCGTATTCTTTGGCAAGGACAGCGCAATACTGATAGAGGTCATAGGGGTTGACCCCGCGATTATCCTTCCAGTAGCGGATGCACTTGTTTCTCACAAATTGAGTAGTACGTATCACTTCCTCTAAGGCTTGGAACTGTTTGTCCTTGCCTTGCAACTTGTATTCATAGACCAGCATCAGGTCTATTGTACCACAAGTTAAGTGAAAATAAGACACTTAATAATTACGGAAGGTGACATATTATCGCCTTCGGAAAGGCGATGCGCTTAGGATAATCTTTATATCCCACCCATAAATGGTGTGGGCTTTACGCGCATTACTGTAAAGCTTTGGATGACGGTGACGGCTTTGAGCGAGTCCACGATCTCTAAGGCCTGTTCCATCTCCTGACGCCCTTCCGAGGCGTCATGGACATGGCCCTTCCGGTCAATCAGGGTGTAGTCGTCGCTGTCAAACTCGTAAATCCCATCCACTTCCTTGCGGGCCGCCGCCGCGTTGATCTTGTTGTAAAGGGCCTGGATTTGCGCCCGCGCGGGCGGCGCTTTGGGGGCGGGTTTGGCCGCCGCCGGGAGCGCGAGGCACAGCGCGAGGGGCAGGAGCAGTCGGGTCTGTTTCAAGGTCGGCATGGTCATCCTCCGCCGGGATGTTCACCGGGCAGGCTCAATTGTCCTGCGTACCGGGCAGCCCTTGACGCCACGCGGCGACCTCAAATCGATTGTCCCAGTAGCCGTGCCCCGTCCGTCGCCACTGGTACAGCGATTCCAGCCCATACGCCGGCAGGAACAGCGGCCCCCACGCCCGGCCCTGCCGCACATGCACCATCTCGTGCGCGTGCAGCAGGGGGATCAGCCGCGCGTCGGCGTACAGGATGACGTCGCCCAGCGTGATGGCGCTCGCCCAGCCCGCCCGGCCCAACCCAGCGATCAGCCAGCCGCCCGCGACCTCCCAAACGGCCTCCTCGGTGCGGAAGCGCCCCGTCCCGCCCACCGCGCCCAGCAGCCCCAGGAGGCTGTTGCCGACGTTCCAGACCCTCGGCAGCCAGTGCGCCATGCGCCGTCCCTCTTGTTCCCCTGCGCCCGTCATGGTATAATAACCACCAGAACCTATGATTATCGTCGCCCGTGTCCAAAAAGGATTTCCCATGCGAACCGCCCGTTTTTCTCTGCGCCCTTTCGCCCTCGGCGCGGCCGCCGCGCTGCTGACCGGCGCCCTGTCCGGCTGCCACATGTTCCATCGCGGCCATGCCGAAACCGGCGGCAAGCCCAAAGCCACGCTTGCCGGCCAGGTCCAGCCGATGCTGCCTGTGGACCTGACTAAAGTGCAGCCGAACGAGGCCGGGCTGGTTCCCATCCTAGAATACCACAACCTCGTCAAGAGCCTCAAGACGAAGGACTATGACTATCCCGCCTCTGCCTTCCGCGCGGACATCCAGTGGCTGTACGACCACAACTATCGCCCGGTCAGCCTGCACGACTACGCGCTCGGCAAGATAGACTGTCCGGCAGGCATGTCGCCCGTGATCCTGACCTTTGATGACGCCCTGCGCGGCCAGTTCAACTACACCGCCGACGGCAAGATCGACCCGGACTGCGCGGTCGGCATTTTAGACGATTTCCATGCCAAGCATCCCGACTGGCCGCTCAAGGGAACATTTTTTGTCTTGACCGATGTCGGCACGACGCTGCCGCCGCCCTTCTACCAGGCGCAGTACGCCCAGGGCAAGATGGATTATATCGTCAAGGAAGGCTACGAGATCGGCAACCACACCATCCACCACCTAGCGGGCATCAAGCACTGGCCCGATGCCCGCGTCGAGGCGGAGCTTGCCGGCGCGGTCGCCAACATCCACCACTACGAGCCAAGCTACGTTGTGGACACGCTTGCCATGCCCTACGGCGTCTTCCCGAAGAACAAAAAGCTGGTCATCAGCGGCGCCAGCGGCGGCGTCACCTACCACAACCTCTGCGCCCTGAAAGCCGGCGCGGACCCGGCCGCCTCGCCGATGGGCAGGGACTTCGACAACAAGAACTTCAATCCGTATTACCTCCCGCGCATCATCCCCGGCGCGGGCAAGTATACCATCCATTACTGGCTGGAGTTGATGGAGAAACAAAAAGCGCTGAAGTATGTCAGCGACGGCGACCCGAACACCTACACGGTGAACACCATCGCCAGGGGCCAGATCAACCTTGCACGGCTGAAGAACGGCCGCTTCCACCTGCGAACCTACAACGGGACGCAGGTGGTCGCGGGCAATGAGGTTCGATGACAGACGCGCAAATCAAGGCGCGTGTCATGGCTGCCTGGCGCAAGAGACAGCGCATCAGGTCACAATTTGATCCCCTAGGAGTCGAGCGCATCGTCTACCGAGGGACAGCCACCCGTAACCGGGAAGTGATCGAGTTCTGGTACAATGTCCAAACGAAGATTGTGGAGACGGCCTACCCCTTACCGTGAAGGCAGAGCAATGAACCTCAACATTGGTTTCGATGACGCATTAATCAAAAAATATGTAGGACCTGGCAGAAGCCCCATCTTTACGATCTACTGGACACAAGATCAGGTGGCTTACCCAGAAGAACAGTGGCTAGACTTCGGCGCGGTGCTCCTGAGTTGGTGGCTAATCGCCGTGAGATCACTGCTGGAAGGTGCGGCAGAGGCCGAACTTTCCTTCATGGACGGGCCATTCCGTCTGAAAGCTCGCCGTGTTGGTAATCTGCTGTACGTTTCAGCAGACGATCAACCGTGGCAGTGGCGGACGCCGCTCGAAACTTTCGTTGCCGAACTGCTCAGGGCGACCAGCCAAGTTCAGCAAAAGTTTCTTGACCTAGGGGTTCCCGATAGAGAGGGATTACAGGTGGGTGTTGAGCAGCTGAGAGCTGCGATGTCACGAGCAAAGGCCGGAGCTGTCGTCAGCCGCACCGTTGTCGCGGAGCGCGTCGCCTAATTGTGCCGCCGGGCGCATCCATCCCCTCACGATTTGTCAGGGCGATTGCATAGGGCAACCACGGAGGGTTGCCCCTACGCCTGCGGTCGTGGCCGGTCCTGGGAGCGTCGCCCCTGGGTAGGGGCAGGCCCCCGTGCCTGCCCAATTCCCCCGTGCCTGCCCAATTCCCCCGTGCCTGCCCAATTCCCCCGTGCCTGCCCTCTCTGTATGGGACTGCATGGGGTTGCCCTGCCCTTCCTGCTATATGCAATCCTATATGCAATCGCCCTGCAAGATTTGTCAAAAGTCTTGACAGCCTGACAACACAGAGGGTATACTACGCCCCACAAGTGAATGACATGGAACTGCATTGACGAGGACAATGTCCGGGTGTGCGCGTTGACAGAGAGCCGTCGGCGGGTGCGAGACGGCAGCAAGCCACCAGGAACCTCCCCTCCGAGCAGGCGTCCCGAACCATCGCTCTCGCCTTCAATGGCGACGCGAAAGTAAGGCCGCCCGATTCGCGCCCGTCACCGCGCTCCAAGTGCGGCCCGTCGCCTCCCAGGATGAACTGGAACAGGTCTCGGACCGAACAAGGGTGGTACCGCGTGACGCTTTTCGCCGATACGAAAGCCTCTCGTCCCTTGCCTGTGGGCATCTTTGCCCGCAGACATTTAATGGGTGGACGAGGGGCTTTTTTGGGCCTGATGCGTCCCCCCAGCCCCCAATTCTGGGGGAGTGATACGGAAAACAGACCAGGATTGTCCTGTTCCCCAGTATTGGGGGCGAGGGGGCTTAAAGGAACAACAGCGATGAAAATTAATGGCAGCCGCGCGCTCTTGGAGTGCCTCAAGCGCGAAGGCGTGGACACCATCTTCGGCTACCCCGGCGGGGCGGTCATTCCGATCTACGACATGATCTACCAGTTCCCGGACATCCGGCACATCCTCGTCCGCCACGAGCAGGGCGCGGGGCACATGGCCGAGGGCTATGCGCTCGCCACCGGCAAGGTCGGCGTCTGCCTCGCCACGTCCGGGCCGGGCGCGACCAACCTGGTGACGCCGATCGCCGACGCCATGATGGACTCGGTGCCCCTCGTGGCGATCACCGGCCAGGTCAAAACGTCCGCCATCGGCACCGATGCCTTCCAGGAGGCGGACATCACGGGGATCACCATGCCCATCACCAAGCACAACTGGCTGGTGAAGGATGTCACCAAATTGCCGGAAATCATCGCCGAGGCGTTCCACATTGCCCGCTCGGGACGCCCCGGCCCCGTCCTGATTGACATCCCCGTGGACATCTCGCGCGCCGAATTCGAGTATACGCCCATCGAAGAGGTCAATATCCCGACCTACAAGCCGACCACGCGCGGCCACTCCCGCCAGATCCAGCGCGCCGCCGAACTGATTGCCGAAGCCCAGCGGCCCGTGCTGTACGTCGGCGGCGGCGCGATCTATTCGGGCGCCCAAGAGGAAGTGCGCGCGCTGGCCGAGCGGACCGACACGCCCGTAACCACGACCCTGAAGGGGCTGGGCGCGTTCCCGGAAACGCACTCGCTCTCGCTGGGGATGCTGGGGATGCACGGCACGGCCTATTCCAACTACGCCGTCAGCGAGTGCGACCTGCTGATCGCCGTCGGCGCGCGCTTCGACGACCGCGTCACGGGCAAGGCGGACGAGTGGGTGCCCACGGCGAAGATCATCCACATTGACGTGGACCCTGCCGAGATCGGCAAAGTGCTGGCCGCCGATGTGCCCATCGTCGGCGACGTCCAGGCGGTTCTGGCCGAGCTTTTGAAGATCGTCGCGCCGATCCAACATCCCGAATGGAACGCCCGCGTCGGCCAGTGGAAGCAGGACTATCCGCTGCACTTTCCCGCCGACGGCGTCCTGCACGGCCAGTACGTCATCGAGCAGATCGGCGCGGTCTCAGACCACGAGGCCATCGTCGTCACCGACGTCGGCCAGCACCAGATGTGGGCGGCCCAGTTCTACAAGTGCCTGCGCCCGCGCCAGTTCGTCACATCGGGCGGCCTGGGCACGATGGGCTTCGGCCTGCCCGCCGCCATCGGCGCACAGTTCGGCCAGCCCGACAAGCCCGTCTTCTGCGTGACGGGCGACGGCTCGATCCAGATGTGCATTCAAGAGTTGATGGTGGCGACTATCTACAAGCTGCCCATCAAGATCTGCATCCTGAACAACCAGTACCTCGGCATGGTCCGCCAGTGGCAGGAATTGTTCTGGGACTCGAAGTATTCCAATGTGGACCTCGAAGCCTCCCCGGACTTCGTGAAGCTGGCCGAAGCCTACGGCGCCCATGCCATCCGCTGCTTCCAGCCCTCCGGCGTCCAGGCCGCCCTGGAAGAAGCCATGAGCGTCACCGACCGCCCGACCGTCCTGGACTTCCGCATCGCCAAGGAAGAAAACGTCTACCCGATGATCAAGTCCGGCGGCACCATCCACGACATGGTCGTCCAGCGCCCCCCGGAGATGGTCCCGCTCGACACCTACATGGCGAGCGAGACCTACATGGCCGAGGACGAGGCCCGTCCCGCCCGCGAAGACGAAAAGACTGAACGCGAGCCGGTGAGGGTGGAGCAGGAACTTCTCGGCTGAGGGCAACGGAGGATTAAGGCAATGCTGACTATCAAAGGCCGAGTCAAAGACGGCATCGTTTACCCAGCCGAGCCAGTGGAGGGTTATGATGAGGAAGAGGTTCTAATCACGTTCCTGAACGAACGGGTACAGCCGTCGGCTCCCGAAAACGTTCAAGAAACTGATTATGATGCTTTGACCAAGCTGATCAACGATTGTCAGGTGGACACAGGCATTGAAGACCTGGCTCACCAGCACGATCACTACCTTTACGGGACACCGAAGAGGGTCGGGCCATGATCCCGGTATTCGTGGACACGGCAGCCTGGATCGCCCTGATTAACGTCAGAGATGCGCTTCATGTACGGGCGCAGTCGGTCTACGATGGGCTGGTGCAGCAAAGGGTGCCACTGGTGACATCCGATTTTGTGCTGTTGGAAGTGGCTGATGCTCTCGGTGCGCCGTTCTTGCGTCCATATACTATCGCTTTCATTAACCGGTTGCGCCGAGACGTAGTCGAAATTGTTCCGCTGAGTGAGGAACTAATGAGAAAAGGCTGGTCACTCTATAGCCAGCGTGCCGACAAGGAGTGGGGGCTGACTGACTGTACCAGCTTTGTAATCATGCTTTGTAATCATGCAAGGTCGCGGCATCGTGGAAGCATTTACATCAGATCACCATTTCGCACAAGCAGGCTTTCAGCGTTTGCTGTAAAAGGCAATGGCCGATGAACTACCTTGATATTTACAATCTGGAGACCTATCTCTTTGAGACGGTGCGTAACCGCTTCTACGAGCAAGGCTATTTGTCAGCCTTTGACTTCTTTTGCATTGTGATTTGGAAATCCAATAGGGCTAAATCTTTGGCTGCAAAGAGATTGCTGTCAAAGGGCTACGATGACCTAGATGCGGCAGTATACGCTCTAACAGCGGGCCTTAGCAAACTAGTTGCTGCCAAAGACAGACTCCAATACTTGTGGGATTGGGGCCAATGGGAACTTCGGTTGCCCACGGCTTCTGCAATCCTATCAGTAAACCCGAGTCTTGGGTTGAAATCATAATGACGGTAGCATTTTCTATCATTAGCAGCATTAGCGCCAGAAAATCTGAAGACAACTTAATGTCTACTTGCCTGCCCCATCTAGCAGCAAATTGACTTAAAGATAGAATGCAACATTTCTGCTGTTATTATAATAAGTTAGCAGCTAATGCTCTATTTTCAACCCAAGACTCGGGTTCAGTAACCGATGACTGAACATAGCCACACATGAGGAGCGACGACGCTTTGCAGCAGCAGCATACGATCACCGTTCTCGTGGACAACAAGCCGGGCCTGTTTTCGCGCGGTTTGGCTGGATTTTGAGGTGAACAAGCGATGACAATGACCATTGACATTTCGCCCGAAGCGAAAGCACGGCTCGAAGCGGAAGCGGCGAAGAACGGGCAGGAGCCGGTGACATATCTACAAGCTATTGTGGAAAACTCGTTCTTGCCGGACGCTGACGCCGCAGAAATTGATGCCGGCTGGGACTCATTAACCGCCTTGATCGAAAGATGTCAGATGGATACGGGCATCACCGATCTCGCACACCAGCATGACCACTACATACATGGCACGCCTAAACGCGAAAACTAACCCGTCGCCCTTTGTCTTTGTGGACACCGCCGGGTGGCTGGCGTTGCTGAACCCAAGAGACGGACTGCACTCACAGGCCGTCGCAGCGCGGGGCGGACTACAGCGGCGTCGCGTGAGGCTCATCACAACGGAGTTCGTGCTGGTAGAAGTCGCCGATGCTTTCGCGGAGCCTCCCCTGCGCGCCGTCGCTGTTGAATTCTATCGCGGGCTGCGACAGGCGAACACACCATTGACATTGGAGATCGTGCCCGTGAGCGAAGAGCTTCTGGCAAAGGGCTGGATACTCTATGGTCAGCGTCCCGACAAGGGCTGGGGCTTGACGGATTGCATCAGCATGGTCATCATGCGGGAACAGGGCATCACCGAGGCTTTCACCTCCGATCATCACTTCGCGCAGGCAGGGTCTACGATTCTTCTTTCGCACAGGCCATAAGGCACATTAGGAGCGACGCCGCTTTGCAGCAGCAGCATACGATTACCGTTCTCGTGGACAACAAGCCGGGCGTGCTTTCGCACGTTCCACGGCTGGTTTTAAGGTGTAGTGCAACGGCATTGCTTGAGGAGGGACTGCTATGTTATCTGTGAAAGGACATTTCGCTGATGGGGTCGCTCGCCCCGTCGAGCCGGTAGAAGGTTATGACCAGGAAGAAGTCATTATCACCTTTCTGCGGGGCGATGACGAGGCGGAAAGGGCGCTTTTCGCGGAGTGGAAAGGCGCCTCCATGCGTTCCCTACAAGAACTCTGGGACAACGATCAAGACGCCGTTTATGACACTTTATGAGAACCACCTACCAACGCGGGGATGTCATTCTGGCAAACGTCGTGTTCAGCGGCGGTCTCGGCAGTAAAAACCGTCCCGTCGTTGTTCTCAGTACGGAGGTCTTCAACCAAGCCGGCATCAAGCTCATCGGTGCCGCAATCACGAGCAATCTCGCCGCGCCTTCCCGTCCGGGTGACGTCATCCTGAATGACTGGGGAGCGGCAGGACTTGCCTTCCCATCCGCCGTGCGCGGCATCGTGGTGACGGTTGACAGGATAGATGTCCGGCGCATCCTCGGCGTGATGTCTCCCGAAGACTTCCGCAATGTAGAACAAGCATTGATTGCAATTATGGGGTTTTGATTTTCGCCCTATTCGTTTAAGGAGCGACGCCGCTTTGCAGCAGCAGCATACGATTACCGTTCTCGTGGACAACAAGCCGGGCGTGCTTTCGCGCGTCTCGGGGCTGTTCTCGCGCCGGGGCTACAACATCGAGAGCCTAGCCGTCTCGATCACCGAGAACCCCGAACTCTCGCGCATGACCCTGGTCGTCAACGGCGACGAGCAGGAGGTCGAGCAGATCACCAAGCAGCTCCACAAGCTGATTGACGTTTCCAAAGTCCAGGACTACATCAATATCCCGATCATCGCCCGTGAATTGGCCTTGATCAAGGTCAACGCGCCCGTGGAGCACCGGACGGCCCTGCTGCAACTGGTGGAAGTCTTCCGGGGCCGCGTCATTGACATGTCCGAAAAGACCTTCGTCATCGAGCTGACCGGCGGGGGCGACAAGATAGACGCCTTCGAGAAGCTGCTGGAAGTCTACGGCGTCCGCGAGCTGGTCCGCACGGGCCGGATTGCCATGGCGCGCGGCGTCCGGGGCATCTGAGACAACCGATGAAAGAGTTGATTGACGAACATCAGGTCCACCTGCTCATGCTCGGCCTCCTCCTCGTCGCCCCGCTCGCCGGCCTGGCCTGGGGGGCGCGGACGAAGCAGGTGGGGCCGGGTCTGGTCCTCGGCCTGCTGGTCGGCGCGGGCAACTACGCGCTCTGGACGGCGTACAATGCCATCACCGAAAAACTAGGGCTGGATACCGTCAAAAACCTGCTCGTCAACCTGGGGTTGTTCGTCGTGCTCGGCATTGTGGTGGGTCTGGCGGCAGGTGTCTACGGCGCTCGTAAGCGGAACTGGCGAGACGTTCAAGGAGGAAAACATGGCGACGTGGAGAGACATCGGGCGGGATAACCTCCGAGCGGCAGTCAGCCTTTACGACGGTGGACACTACCGGAGCGCAACGAGCCGGTTCTATTACGCCGCGTTCTCGCTGGTGACGGGTGAGCTAATCCAGCGCAATGCTTCGAGGGATTTCGCGGGCGGGCGCGGTACGCCCGGACACGCACAACTGCCGGGTCTTGTGGAGACGCATTTCACCCAGTTCAGCCGGGAGCGCCTCGGCAACTTCACGCGGTATCTGAGAAACCTGTACGCCGGCCGGATTGCGGCGGACTACTCCCCGCAGCGGGTTGATAGACAGTCCGCGCGGGACGCCTACACGGCCGCAGCAAAGATATTCGACTACCTGGAGGGCAGGTTATGAGCGAGACGGAAACGCTGGATATGGTGGCGGCTTATGTCGGAAAACATCAGCCGCAAGACTTCCGTTTGGAAGTGTCTCGTGTGGGGGCGCATCGAGAGGGCGACCGGTGGTACGTCGTCGTCAAGCCCAGCCCCGAAGATGTCCGGGCACGCGACTACCGAGACATCATGGAGCAAGTTGAGGAAGAGCTAGAAGCAAACGAACACCTGAAGGTCCTGCTTCTGCCGACACTACCCGGCGATTAGGAGAACGATGCCGATTTGACACTGCTCGCAGCCAAAAAGCTCGCCGTGATCGGCTACTCCCAACTTCACCTGTCCATGCATGGCGTTGTGGCTGGCATCGGCGACGGGAGCCTACGTCGCGCGCAGGCAAAACGGTCGCGACATTCAAGGAGGAGAACATGGCAACATGGCGGGAAATCGGGATTGACAGTTTTCGGGCGGGGCGTGAACTTAGAGACAATGGCCGCTACCGCAGCAGTGTCAGCCGGTTTTACTACGCTGCCTTCAGCCTGCTGACCCATGAACTCAGTGAAGCGGGCGCGGACTTCGGGGACGACCAGGAAACTCCTAATCATAAAGGACTTCCAAAACTTATCAAACAACACTTGATGCTTTCTGCCAAGCAAAAGGCGGATACCATTGCCATCATCCGCCGTCCCTACTCGGCTCGGATCAGCGCAGACTATCAGCGGCGCACGACGAATGAGGTGATCACGCGAAGCATCATGCGTGACGCGGCGACGTTATTTCGCCAGTTTGGAGTTACCTATGACTGAAGAGCAGCAGCGGGTAGTTGAGATCGTGCGACGCTATTTGGAGCCGCACCAGCCGCCCAACTACCGGCTGAATGTAAGTGAAACAGGTCTCCGCCATTCTTCGGACGATTGGTGGGAAGTCGTCGTCCAGCCGGACAAGGAAGACGCCTACTCCTACGATTACTACGGGCGGCTTGCCGAGGCGGAAGGCGACATCGAGGACCACGAAGACCTGAAGATTTTACTCGTGCCGGTGTTGCACGGCTAACAAAGCGAGCCGCCATGTTCAACGCCCAACAATTCGCCGCCCGCCTCGCGGAGCGTAAAGATCGCTGGTCTCTGCTGACGGATTTCGTGGCCGAGTGGCACTCGCCTCTGCAAGCAAGCGACGGTTATTCGCCGAAAGAATTGGACGCGGCAGAGCAGCGGCTTGGATTCAAGCTTCCGCTGGCCTTACGGGAGTGGTATCAACTGGCGGGTAAACGAGACGATTTGTTTGCGGTTGACCCTTACGGATTCACCCTTCCGTATGAGTTAAGCATAGAGAAAGACGACAAGGACGTGCTTTGGCTGTTCTCTGAAACTCAAGCATTAGTATCCTGGGGGATTCGACGGCAAGACCTGCTGAGAGACGATCCGCCTGTTTATACTGGAGAGCCTGATTTTTCAGATGAGTTTTCGCTCTCGAACGAGACCTTCTCGGAGTTCATATTGCAAGTCATCGTCCATCAGACAGCTTGCTTTACTGAAATAGGCGGCAATGCCTCCGGCAAAGAAGATACTGCGGACGTAGTTCAAGCAATTTTTTTGCCCCTTGGACTGCCTTCCTGGCAGTGGCCGAGCTATCCTGCACAACTGTATGGCCGCGATGATGTGCTGATTGAATTGGATCGAGACGGCGAAGGATACTGCTGGGTGTCGGTTGCTGCGCGTTCCGAAGCAGCATTGCAGGCTGCTGTCAATCTGTTCGGTTTGGGATGGGAGTATCTTTATAACGGCGTACCCGTTGATAAAAATTGATTGTTACAAGGGAGAACACACAAACATATGCCAGCGAAGGTTTATTACGACAACGATGCCGATTTGACACTGCTTGAGGGCAAGAAGCTCGCCGTGATCGGCTACGGCTCCCAGGGCCACGCCCACGCGCTCAACCTGCGCGACAGCGGGATGGATGTCCGGGTCGGCCTGCGGCCCGGTTCTAAGCGCTGGACACAGGCCGAAGAAGCGGGGCTGGCGGTCAAGACTGTGGAAGAGGCCGCCAAAGAAGGCGACGTGATCATGATCCTCATCAACGATGAGGTCCAGGGCGATGTCTACCGCGAGAGCATCGCGCCGAACCTGGAGCCGGGGAATGCGCTGGCCTTTGGACACGGCTTCAGCATCCATTTCGGTCAGGTCAAGCCGCCCGAGGGCGTGGACGTCTTCATGGTCGCCCCGAAAGGCCCCGGCCATCTGGTGCGGCGCGTCTACCAGGAGGGCAAGGGCGTCCCCTGCCTGATCGCCGTGCAGAAAGATGCGACCGGCAAGGCGCGCGATCTGGCGATGGCCTGGGCCAAAGGCATCGGCGGCAGCCGCGCGGGCGTCCTGGAGACGACCTTTAAAGAGGAGACCGAGACGGACCTTTTCGGCGAACAGGCCGTGCTCTGCGGCGGCGCGACGTCGTTAGTCAAAGCCGGCTTCGAGACGCTGGTGAAGGCGGGCTACCAGCCGGAGATCGCCTACTTCGAGTGCCTGCACGAGCTAAAGCTGATCGTGGACCTGATGTACGAGGCGGGCATCGGCGGGATGCGCTACTCGATTTCGGACACCGCTCAGTACGGCGACATGACGCGCGGCCCGCGCATCGTGACCGACGAGACGAAGGCCGAAATGGGCAAGATTTTGAAAGAGATCCAGACCGGCCAGTTCGCCAAAGAATGGATTCTGGAAAACAAGGCTAACCGCCCGTCGTTCAACGCCCTGGCCGCGATAGACAACGCCTCGCAGATTGAGGAAGTCGGGCGCACCCTGCGCGGCCTGATGTCCTGGGTCAAAAAGCCCGACGCCGTCGGCGACTAGAATCCCGAAACCGCGCGGACAGCCCCGGCCTTGAAAGGCCGGGCTACTCGGAGAAAGTCGCTCCGCGACTCCAGAGTCTTCAGCCCCGGAGGGGCTTTCACTCACCAGTAGCCCGGCCTTTCAAGGCCGGGGCTTCAGGGAAACAACACCATGCCGAATAACCGTGTCCAAATTTTTGATACCACCCTGCGTGACGGCGAGCAGTCGCCGGGCGCCAGCCTCAACGTGGACGAAAAGGTGGAGATCGCCCGCCAATTGGAACGGCTGGGCGTGGACGTCATCGAGGCGGGTTTCCCCATCTCCAGCCCCGGCGACTTCGAGGCCGTCCGCCGCGTCGCCGCCGCCGTGGGGAACCGGGTGACCGTCTGCGGGCTGACCCGCGCCGTGCCCAAAGACATTGATGTGGCCTGGGATGCCCTCAAAGGCGCGGCCCGGCCACGGATTCACACGGGCCTGGGGGTCAGCGAGAGCCACCTGCGCTTCAAGCTGAAAAAGAGCGGCGAGGAGGCGCTGGCGATCGGCGTCGCCGCCGTCAGGCACGCCCGGTCTTTGGGCTGCCAAGACATTGAGTATTTCACCGAAGACAGCGGGCGGGCCGATCCGGAATACCTATACCGCGTCATTGAGGCCGTCATCAAGGCCGGCGCGACGGTCATCAACGTCCCGGACACGACGGGCTATATGTCGCCCGACGAGTACGGCGCGCTCTTCGCGGGTATTTTAGAGCACGTCCCCGGCAGCGAAAACGTCACGCTCTCGGCCCACTGCCACAACGACTTAGGGATGGCGACCGCCAACGCCCTGGCCGCCGTCAAGGCCGGCGCGCGCCAGATCGAATGCACGGTCAACGGCATCGGTGAACGGGCGGGCAACACGTCCCTGGAAGAAGTCGTGATGGCCCTGCACACGCGCGGGGATGTGTACGGGCTGCAAACCGGCGTCAATACCGAAGAGATTTACAAGACCTCCCGCATGGTCTCGACGATGACCGGCATCCTGGTCCAGCCGAACAAGGCGATTGTCGGCGCGAACGCCTTCGCGCACTCATCGGGCATCCACCAGGACGGCGTCCTGAAGGAGCGCTCGACCTATGAGATCATTGACCCCAAGACGGTCGGTATCCACGAGAGCAAGATCATCCTGTCGGCGCGGTCGGGCCGCGCGGGCGTCCGCCACCGCCTGAATGAGTTGGGACATACGTTTGCCAATGAAGACGAGTTCGAGCGGGTGTACGCGCGCTTTTTGAGCGTCGCCGACAACAAGAAAGTCGTTTATGACGAGGATCTGGACGCCATCGTCTCGGATGAAGTCACGACCGTTCCGCAGACCTACGAATTGGTGCAGGTGCAGGTGTCGTGCGGCGATCAGGCCATCCCGACGGCGACCGTCAAGCTGCGCCACCAAAACCGGGCCATCCTGATGGACGCGGACACGGGCAACGGCCCCGTGGACGCCGTCTACCGGGCCGTCAACCGCATCGTCGGCGTCCCGAATGACCTGATCGAATACACGGTCCAGAGCGTCACCGAGGGCATTGACGCCATGGCCGATGTGACCATCCGCATCAAGGCCGAGGGGGACATGATCTACACGGGCCACGCCGCCCACACCGACATCTTCGTCGCCTCGACCAAAGCGTACCTGCAAGCCCTGAACAAGCAGATCGCGCGGTCGGGTGGCCGTGCCCAAGCCGAACGCGTCTTGGAACATGTCTGAGGCCCCCCAGAATAGGGGAGCAGGAAAGAACCTGCCAACAAAATCCGGCTCCCCCCCCGTCAACGGTGGTAGGGGCAGGGGGGGCATTCTGATCCGCCCCGCCCGGCCCCTGGACCTTCCGGCCGTCATCACGCTCTGGCGGGAATTGCAGGACATCAACGCCTCATTCGATCCGCGCCTGACGCTGAACGAAGGCGCGGCGGACTGGTTTATCGGCTATCTGGGCGATCAGCTCGACAACCCGCACATGGCCGTCCTGGTCGCCGAGCACGAAAAAATCGTCGTCGGCTACACCTTCGGCCAGATCATGCAGCGCCCGACCCTGGCTTCGGGCGACTGCGGCTACGTCGCCGATGTCTGCGTCCGGGACGGCTGGCGCGGGCGCGGTGTCGGACGGCAGCTCTACGAGCGCCTGCGGTCGTGGTTCCTAGCCCACGGCGTTACGGCAATTGAAGTGCAGGTCGTCCGGGCCAACCCGGCGTCACAAGCGTTCTGGCGCAAGATGGGGTATATCGAGTTTTTGCGGACGCTTCGCGTGGACATGGAGAGCATCCCATGATGACCCGGCTGCAAGACCTGCTCGGACTGCGCTGCCCGATCTGCCAGGCTCCGACCGGCAGCATCGCCGGGCCGGAACTGGCGGCGGCTGTGTCGGGCGCGGGCGCGTTGGGGGCAATGGCGCTGACCTGGGCGTCTCCCGAAGTCGCGGCGGAGCAGGTGCGGCTGGTAAGACAAGCGACCGATGCGCCTTTTCAGGTGAACTACGTCCTGTATAAGCCGCCGGTCTCGCTGGCGGCGGCTTTGGCCGCCGGTGCGCCGGTCGTGACCTTCTCCTGGGGCGACCCGGCCCCGTATCTGGCCCAGGTCCGCGCGGCGGGCGCACGGTTTGGCATTCAGGTCGCCAACGCCGCCGGGGCGCGGCGTGCCTTCGACTTAGGCGCGGATTTTCTGATCTGCCAGGGCATTGAGGCAGGGGGTCATGTCCAATCCACGACGCCGCTGGAAAACTTGCTGCCGCGCGTCCTGGAAGCGGCGAACGGGCTGGCCGTCGTCGCCTCCGGCGGCATCGGCGACGGCGCAGGGATCGCGAAGGCTCTTGCCCTGGGCGCAGACGGGGCGATGCTGGGAACGCGGTTCGTCGCGACGCGCGAAAGCCGCGCCCACCCCGCCTACAAAGAGCGCCTGACACAAGCGACAACGGGCGAAACCGCGCTGACCGTCTGCTTCGACGGCTCCTGGCCCTACGCGGCCCACCGCGTCCTGCGGAACGAGACCCTGGAAGGGTGGGAGGCGTCCGGCTGTCCCCTCGCAGGCCAACGCCCCGGCGAAGGCGAAACGGTGGGGCAAACGGCTTCCGGCGAGCCGATCCTGCGTTATGACGACACCGCCCCGCGTCAGGGCATGGGTGGGGACGTGCTGGACATGGCCCTCTACGCAGGCACGAGTAGCGCCGTCATCCGGGACATCCCCGGCGGCGCCGCTCTCGTTGCGCGCCTGTGGGAAGAGTGTCAACGAGCGCAAGCAAGGGAAACCAAGTAACATGGCAAAGATCGCGGTTTTGGCGGGCGACGGTATCGGCCCGGAGATCATGGCGGAGGGCCTGAAAGTCCTCCATGCGGCGGCGCAGAAGCATGGCCTGACCCTGGACTTCACCGAAGCCCTCGTCGGCGGCGCGGCCTACGACGCGACCGGCCACCCGCTGCCGTCCGAAACGCTGGCCCTGGTCCAGTCGTCTGATGCCGTCTATTTCGGCGCGGTCGGCGGGCCGAAGTATGACGCCATCCCCGACCCCAATTTACGGCCCGAGCGCGGCGCTCTCCTGCCCCTGCGCCAGAAGATGGGCCTGTACGCCAACCTGCGCCCGTGCGTCCTGTACCCCAGCCTGGCCGCCGCCTGCCCCCTGCGCCCCGATCTGGTAGGAGGCGGCTTCGACATCCTCGTGGTCCGTGAGCTGACCGGCGGCCTGTACTTTGGTCAGCCCAAGTCCTGGGACGGCGACCGCGCCGTGGACACCTGTGTCTACACCAAGGGCGAGATCACCCGCATCGCCCGCGTCGGCTTCGAGGCCGCCGGGAAGCGCGGCCGCCGTCTCCTGAGCGTGGACAAGGCGAACGTCCTGGAAACCTCCCGCCTGTGGCGCGAGACCGTCACGCAGGTGGCTCGGGAGTATCCCGACGTCGAACTGTCGCACCAACTGGTCGACGCCACGGCGATGGACCTGGTCCGCCGCCCGCAGTCCTTCGACGTGATCGTCACCGAGAACCTGTTCGGCGACATCCTGAGCGATGAGGCCGCCATGCTGACCGGCTCCCTCGGAATGCTCCCCTCGGCCTCCCTGGGCGAGCAGAAGACCGAGAACGGCACCTTCGGCCTGTACGAGCCGAGCCACGGCAGCGCGCCGGACATCGCGGGCACCGGCCAGGCCAACCCGCTCGCCACCATCCTCTCCGGCGCCCTGCTCCTGCGCTACTCACTAGGCGCGGAGGAAGCCGCGCGGGACATCGAGGCCGCCGTCGCCCGCATCCTGCAAGGCGGCTACCGGACGACGGACATCCTGGAAGGCGACGGCATGAACCACGTCACCTGCCGCCAGATGGGTGATCTGATCGCCGGGACAGTGCTGCGTGGGAGCGATCCGAGGGATTAACCCCGGCCTTGAAAGGCCGGGCTACTCCCAGTGAAAGTGCCTCCGGCATTGAGGAACAGTCCTTGTAGGGGAGCGATTCATCGCGCCCTCTCCGTAGTCGCGGAGCGACTTTCACTTTGAGTAGCCCGGCCTTTCAAGGCCGGGAGGCAATATGCAAAAAATCGAAGCCATCATCCGCCCCATCCGCTTGGACCAAGTCAAGGCCGCCCTGGAAGACCTCGGCGTCGTCGGCATGACCGTCACCGACGTGCGCGGCTACGGCCACCAGCGCGGGCACACGGAGAAGTATCGGGGCAACACCTACGTCGTCAATCTTCTGCCCAAGATCAAGCTGGAACTCGTCGTCCCCGACAAGGTTGCTGAGGCCGTCGTCGCCGCCATTGAAGACGCCGCCCGGACGGGCGAGATCGGCGATGGCAAAATCTTCGTCTACCCCGTCGAGCGCGCAATTAGGATACGCACCGGCGACGAGGGCGAGGAGGCTTTATGATTTGGGTTGAGGTTACTAACCAAGCTGACTTGGACATGCTTATGGATACATTTGGTGCGTTCCATGATGCCTGCATCAAAGAGTTTCACTTATGGACCGAGAGCTATGTTGGCAACGACTTGTCTATGTCCTGCCCGTCGCATCTTGACAATCATGTGCGTCTTCTCATTCAGAGGCAGTTCAGAGACCCTTCTGCTATTGAGTTGCTTTTCGATCAGGTGAGGCACATCAATGTTGCTCCCTCACCGGATAACTATGACAGCATAATTTTTGACGCGACTCTGTTGCTTCAGGACAGCGTTTTCTATTGGGCAAATGTTGGAAGATGGCTGCCGGACCAAGAAGACAGCATGAATACGACTTGGATAGCTGCCAACAAGCTAAAGTGGCGGGACGCGAGCGAGTGGATGGGTGAAGAACTGCGATACGGCCCCCAAGAGACAACAACGAGCGGCTGAGAACCATGACCACACGAATAGACATCTATGACACTACCCTGCGGGACGGCTCGCAGGGGGAGGGGATCTCCTTCAGCGTTGAAGACAAGATCCGCATTGCGCGCCGTTTGGACGCCTTCGGCATTGACTACATCGAGGGCGGCTGGCCGGGCAGCAATCCCAAAGACATCGAGTTCTTTGATCGCATGAAGGGCATCACACTCAGCCATGCCAAATTGACGGCCTTCGGCAGCACGCGCCGGCCCAATCGCAAGGCGCAGGACGACCCGATGCTGCGGCAGCTCTTGGACGCCGAGACGCCCGCCGTGACGTTTGTCGGCAAGTCGTGGGACTTCCACGTCACCGAGGCCCTGCGCCTGCCGCTGGAAGTCAACCTGGCGATGATCGCCGACACGGTGCATTTCTTCAAGGCGCACGACCGGGAAGTGATCTTCGACGCCGAGCACTTCTTTGACGGTTACAAGCGCAGCCCGGACTACGCCGCGCAGTGCCTCGACGCCGCCCTGTCGGCGGGCGTGGACGCGATTGCGCTCTGCGACACCAACGGCGGGACGCTGCCGGGCGAGATCGGGCGGATCGTCGCCGAGGTCCGGGAGCGGTTCCCCGCCGGCCGGTTCGCCATCCACACCCACAATGACGCCGAGTGCGGGGTCGCCAACAGCCTCGTCGCCATCCAGGCCGGCTGCCTTCAGGTGCAGGGGACGATCAATGGGCTGGGGGAGCGGACCGGCAACGCCAACCTGACCAGCATCATGCCCGCCCTAGCCCTGAAACTGGGCTACGACCTCGCCTGCGCCCCGCACATGGGGGAGCTGTCGGACCTGTCCAACTACATTGACGAGATCGCGAACCTCCCGCCCCAGATGTCCGCCGCTTATGTAGGCCGCTCGGCGTTTGCCCACAAGGCGGGCTTGCATGTGGACGCCATGCGGAAGAACCCGGAGACGTACATCCACCTGGACCCTACGCTGGTCGGCAACGAGAACCGCATCCTGGTTTCCGAGCACTCCGGCTCCTCCACCATTCTGGAAAAGCTGCAAAAGGGCGGCCTGGAACTGCAAAAGGGTAGCCCGGAGATCAAGGAAATCTTGAAGCAGGTGACGGCGCTGGAGCATCAGGGCTACTCGTTCGAGGGCGCGGAAGCCTCGTTCGACTTGCTGGTCAAGAAGGCGACGGGCGGCTACCGGCGGCTGTTTGAATTAATCGGCTACCGGGTCATCGTCGAGAAGCGCGCCGATGACCGCGAGGCGATCACGGAGGCGACGCTGAAGCTGCGCGTCGGCGGCGAGGAGGTGCTGACCGTGGCCGAGGGCGACGGCCCCGTCAACGCCCTGGACAGCGCCCTGCGGCTGGCTCTGACCAAGCATTACCCGGAACTGGCCTTGATCCGCCTAACTGACTTCAAGGTGCGCGTGGTCAACGTCAAGGAAGGCACGGCGGCCAAAGTCCGCACGGTCGTGGACAGCGCCGACGCGGGCGAAACGTGGAGCACGGTCGGCGTCTCCACCAACATCATTGACGCGAGCTGGCACGCCGTCGTGGACAGCATCGAGTACGGCCTGCTGCGAACCGCCAAACCGTAGGGGCGCGATTCATCGCGCCCCTACGCCGCCGGAACCTGCGCCTTGACTTCCCGCAACCCTTCGGGTACAATCCGCTTATCCCCCTGTGGGGAGGCATTGCACCCGTAGCTCAGTGGATAGAGCATCTGTCTTCGGAACAGAGGGCCGGGCGTTCAAATCGCTCCGGGTGCATTCTCCATAAAAACCCCATAATTTAGGTCGCCGGAACGGCCCTGCACGCAAATGAGTGCGTGCGGGGCCGTTTTTCGCGTTTCCCAAAATTCACAGTAATTGCGGCGAGAAGCCCAGGTGCTTTAGCCCTGGGAGGACAGCCGCCGCGCCTTTCCGAAGGCGTGATATTTTCAGGATATATTGACAAAATAGCACAATGCGCGGTATAATATCTTTGTGAAGCAAACGATCAGCCGTCAAACTGGAACCCTCGCCGCAGCAAGCCAATGCCCTCCGTACCACAATGGAGGCGTTTAATCGTGGCTGTGACTATGTGGTCGAGCTTGCCTTCAAGAAGCGGCTTGCCAACAAGATTGCCATTCAGCCGTTTGTCTATGGTGGTCTTCGCGCCGACTTCGGCCTGTCGTCTCAAATGGCTATCCGAGCAATCGCCAAAGCCATTGAAGCCTGTAAAGAGACTAAGAAGCGAAACAAGAACGTCCAGCCCAAGTTTGACCTGCACGGGGCGATGGTCTATGACCACCACATCATGTCCTTCCGCGGCCTGTCGCACGTTTCCTTGCTGACACTGACGGGGCGCGAACTCCTGCCCCTGCGCTTCGGCGCCTATCAAGCGGCGCGGATTGACCGCGCCAAAGGGCAGGCCGACCTCATCCTGAGGGACGGCGTGTTCTACCTGTACCTGACGGTGGAGATGCCCACCCCGCCGCCGATTGACCCCGTGGACGTGCTGGGCGCTGACCTGGGCATCGCCGTCCTTGCTATGGACAGCGACGGGGAAGCACACACGGGCGAAGGCGTCAAGCAGTGCCGCCGCCGTTTTCAGCGTCTGCGGCAGGGGCTTCAATCCTGCGGCTCCAAGAGCGCCAAACGGCACTTGAAGCGGATTCGGCAGAAAGAACGACGGTATCAACGGTGGGTCAACCATAATTATACGCCGCAAAGGTTTGGAAGCACGGGCCACTTTAAGCGGGCCTTTGAGCGCACCCGTTTTCGGGTAGCGCTAAATCCCAGGCGCTTTAACCCTGGGTTGCTTAATGGACAGATTCGCACCGCGAAACCCCGCCGCCGAGACGCTGCCCCGCAGAGCCTCCTCGCAGCCCGAACCCGCTTCCGAGAATACCCGCTTCCGAAGGCGGCCAAGCCGCACCGCAAGAACCCGTCCCCGCAGAAGCTGAAATTCCCGGAGGCTAACAACTGGACCCAGGGAACGCATGATCGCCGGCCTGGACGATAGAGAACGCATGATTGTCGGCTCCCATCAAGTCCCGATAGATCTGCTCCACGGCTTCCACATGTTGATCCCACTGGTAGTGCTCCAAGACGAACTGGTGCAAACGCTCCGGTGTCAGCCCCTTCGCCCAGTCCTGTTCCAGAAACTTTGAAATCGCCTCGGCCAATGCCTCCGGCGAGGTTCCCGGCACGATCAGGCGCGGGTCGAGACCCGACAGGATTTCCGGCGTGGCCCCCACATCCGTGCCAATGACGGGGATGCCGCACGCCAGCGCCTCCGTGGTGACCAGCCCGAAGCCTTCGAGGGCGACGGTGGGCAGCACGAAGAGGTCGGCGGACTGGTAGTAGGCGACGAGTTGGGCGTCGGGTATGAAACCGACAAGACAGACATGACCGCCCAGCCCTAAGTCCGCGACGAGCCGCTCCAGCCGTCCCCGCTCCGGCCCCTGGCCGCCGATGAGCAGGAGCACGTCCGGGTGGCGCGCGACGATGGCGGGCACGGCCTTGATAAGATTGTCCAGCCCCATGCGCGGGGCGAGCCGCCGGACGGACAGGAGCAGACGGCGATCTTCCGGCAGGCCGAGCGCCGCCCGAACTGCCTGTTTGTCGTCCGCCGGCACAAACCGCTGGACGTCCACTCCCCCGGCCACCTTCTGAATGTGCCTCGGTGGGTAGCCCAGGGCCAGGACTTCGCCGCGCGACTGCTCGCTCAAGACGATCACGGCCCGGCTGCGTTTCAAGCTCGCCCTCTCAACCAGGGAGCGCAGGACGTACTTCAGGCGATACAGGGCCGCCTTCGCCAAGAAGCGCCCGGAGACTTTGCTTCCCATCTTTTGAAGGCAGGACTGGTCTTCCACCCATCCTTCCGCGTGCCAGGGGCCATAAAACGAGCGGACCTGCGGGACGGTCTTGGGCACCGCCTTCAGGGGGCCAAGCGCCGAGTATGCGAAATGGGTATGGACGACGTCGAATGGGGTTTCCCCGCACAGCTTTGCACAGGCCGACTTCCCGGCGCGGACGTAGTGCGCCGCACTGCCCCCGCCGTGAAAGCGGACGATTCGCACCCCCTCCCGACACGTCTCGTCCGGCCCTTCCGCCGTCTGCCGTGCCACCAGGAACGTCACCTCATGCCCGCGCTGGGCAAGCCCCCGCGCCAGCTCGCGCGCGACCACGCGCGACCCGCCCGGAAGGTCTTCGAACACTCGATCCGCTAAAAAGAGTATTTGCATAAGCCTAAGCCCACCCTGGCGCACAAACTCGTCACCCCTCCCTGTCAGGGAGGGGCGAGAGGAGCGAAACGACGCTGTCCACGCCGCCGACGGTTCCGCCCGGCATCCGGCAGGGGGTGTTTTGGATCAAGGTATTCGGTGACACGGCGCGGGTGCCAGTGGAACGGGGCGGGTTCGTTCCGACATTTTTCGTTTTGATATTCGAGAGTGTCGCCGTCGTTTCCTGCCTGATTTTCGTCAGCCCTTTCCTCCTGTGCCGGGGCATTGGCTTCTGTGGGGGGCAGTTCGTTTTGGCAAATTTCTTCGATGCCGGTGTCCAGGGAGTCCACGGACAGGTCAGTGACGGCCTGCCGGGTGGCTTTCCCGATCTGATACAGGCGGCTGCGGGTTTCCAGGGCGACGATCCGGTCATCTTCGGCGTCCTCGCGGCATTCGCGCTCGGAAATCTGGGTGTCTTCCAGCACCTGCTCCCGGACGCGCTGGGCGAAGAGCTGTGGGGCGTCCTTGCCCAGCATCTTGACGGCGGTGTCAATCTGCCGGTGCAGGGCGGTCTCGTGGCGCAGGGCTTTGTCCAGCCGGTCCAGGCGCTCGCCTTCGGTCAGGCTGTCGTCCTCGAACAATTGTGCCTGCCAGCGGTGGAGGCGGCGCAGACGCCAGGACGCGGCGGCGATCTTTTCGACATAGTGGCGTTCGAGCAGGGTGCGCGGCGGGAGCTGGGCCATCCATTCGGCTTCGAGTCGGCGGTAGCCTTCGGGGTCTTCGCCGAGGGAAGGGAGGACGACATCACGGGCGAAGAGGCCGTGGGTGGTGGCGTTGCGGCAGGCAATGGCCTTGCCGGCATCGGTAGTGGGCATGTTCGTATTTCCTTTGATCTCTGTGATGCCCCCGTTTGTATTATAGCCGTTTCGCCCGATGTCCGTCACCGTAATCCCTACAGTCCTGCGGAAAAAATGCAGGATCACGCGGCATTCACCGTCCCGACCGTCTTGGGTGTCAGCGGACGCGCCGGGGAACCGACCACCGTCTGCCCCGGCGCGACATCTTTGGTGACCACCGCGCCCGCGCCGATCCGCGCCCCGTCGCCGATCCGCAGGGTCTGGTTGCTCCGGCCCACGATGATCGCGCCCGCGCCGATAAGCACATCGTCGCCGATGATGAGGCGGTGCTCCGACCCGACCCAGGTTTCCGCCGCCAGGGTGACATGGTGGTAAATTCGGACACGATGGCCGATGGTCACGTTCGGGTGGACGACGATCCCCAGCCCATAGTGCTCTAGCTGCACGTCCTTCTGGATATCCGCCTGAAACGGCAGGATGGCCTTGAACAAAACAAAGTTCAGCGTCTTCAGCAGCCGAGGGATGAGAGGCAGCCGCCGCCTGTACGCCTGACAGCTCCACCACCAGAGGTTCGCAGGGTTCATGTGTATGTCAAGAAAATCATTTCAAGCCCTGTTGTACTAACATTAGAGTTGTGGTGCAATTATTCAGTCTCTTGACTCAGGAATGGCTTTTCTTGCCGCTTGGAGCGGCTGTGAGGCCCCTGGTGACGATAAATTGACAAGATTTTCATTCAGGAAGCTATAATGCGCTCAGGGAGCCTTACAGAGCCAAAAGGCTTATTTGCACCACAACTCTATTATACATCAGAAAGGACGTCAGACACGGGCGCAGTTACTTCATCAGTCACTAAATTTTCTTCCGCAGAGGGAGTGGGATACCTTTTTCGGATAGTTGCCGGGTTGCCGGCGATCAGCAGACGGCAGGCTTCGGAAGCGAAGCTTTTAGTAACTACGCTACCGGCCCCAACGACGGCGCCAGCGGGGACATCGCAGGAAACCAGCATGGCGCGCGCTCCAATATACACATCGTTCCCGATGCAAACGGAAGTAGGCTCCAAGGAAGGCACGCCATCTACAAACGTGCGTGTGTGACTCCAAAACTGGGTGTCACGCCCGCCGACCACAACCTGATCACCAATCCTCACGGGGCCGCACACATCAACGAAGTGCCGGCCCATGAAGTTGACTTGCTTTCCTATTTCCAACTCGGATGCCCAATTGGGATAAGATGCGCCAAACATGTGGTTGAAATTGGCAATATAAGTCCCTTCACCGACCGAGAGGCGCTTGACACCACGGATGATGTTAAAGTGGCCGATCCTCACGTTGTCGCCGAGTGTGACATGCCGCGCATCGAGATAACTGAAGCCAATGCGAACCCCCCGGCCGATTCGCCATCTGAACAGCCGGCGGTAAATCATCTGTTTGATCGGCTGTGGCAGGAACACTGCCATGATGACTAAAGCCTTGTGCATGAGCCTTTTGTTTTAAGCGCTTCCGACGCCTACTGGAACTTGTCCCGTGTGTTCCTGTAACGGCTCCAATGTCGCCGCACGGTTCCCTTTCAGGAACGGTCGCTCACAGAAGTGGTAGAAGATGCGCCCAGCGGCGATTGCCAGCAGCAAAGAAAGCAGGAGCCAGACATGGGCTAAAGCGTGGGGCAGATGCACCCGCTTTGCGACTTGGTTCAGCAGGCCCAAACACAGCACATGCATCAAGTAAAGACTGTAAGAAAACAGCCCGACCGTAGAAAGCGCCTTAATCATAGAGAACCTAGCCAAGACAGCATCGTGACGGTGCAGCCACAGCAGGGCAGCGGCAAAGGCCAGTGCCACCGAGAATGTCAGGCGGCCCGGTTCCCCTAGAGTTCCTATAGGGATGTCCCATCGGGCGATGAAGGCAAAGGTTAACAGGAACAAGCCGAGCGCCCACAGCTTAGGCCGCCAGCCCGCGTGTTTCAGGCAATCATAAACCAGCACACCGAGACCGAATTGCGGCCACATGTCGAAGGGAAACAGGCGATGCTGCGGCACGAAGATCAGTGCCAGCAGCGCGGCGGCGGTCAGCCCGTGGAGGGCGTTGAGCATGACCTGCTCCCCCCGGCACTTCCAGCACAACAGCCCAACGCCGACGATCAAGTAGAAAAATATCTCATAGCATAACGTCCAGGAAACCCCAACCAGGTAGGACTGATGGAAAGGCGCTTGGACCAAGCCGAGGTTGGTGATGGAATAAAGCCAGCCCTGGTGCAAGGGATCGTGATCCCCCAGAATGCTGGACTTCAGCCGTCCTGCCGCAACGAGCCATGAACTCGCGACAGCAAGGATCGCGTAAAGCAAGAAGGCGAGCCAATACGCGGGATAGATACGCCGGGTGCGGGCGCGCATAAACTGCCAGAAGCCGTGATCGTGGCGGATCGCGGAACCGGCGGCGTTCGCGATGCAGTAGCCGCTGATGACAAAAAACATCTGCACCCCCAAGCCTCCTCGATTGCAGAGGACGAATAGGGGAGTGTGCGCCAGGTCCGGGAACATGACGCCAACAATCAAAGAGGCATGAACAAGGACTACCCAAATACTGGCCAGGCCGCGCCAAGCATCCAGTGTCTGGTATGGTTTCAAGGTGACTGGATCAGCCATCGTTTTTCGCTTCCACCGTTGTCACCTGTTGAAAAACAGTCAAATAATCTGCCGCCATGATGCTCCAAGTATGTTCCTCCGCAATCCTGCGGGCGGCGTGACCTTGCGCCATCATCCTCTTTGGATCATCGGTCATGCGGCACATGGCGGCGGCCAGGGCGGTCGCATCATTGGGGTCCGGGAGAACGACGCCGCAGCTTTCTGTAATCACTTCCGATCCTCCGGCAGTCGTAGCCGTGATGATTGGCAGACCAGAGGCAAGCGCTTCCAACGAGACAAGTGAGCAAGCCTCATAGCGCGAGGGGAAGACGAAGATGTCTGCGGCCCGCATTAGGTCTGCAACATCGCGGCGGTAGCCTAAGAAATGCACACGCGCGGTTAAACCGAGCTGGGCGCTTAATGCCGGGTACAGGCTCCCCTCAGTCGCCCCGGCGACGGCGAGATGCAGATCCTTAGCCTCGACGAGTGCCTGAAGCACCGTGTCCAGATTTTTGCGGGGTGTCCGAATGTCCCCGGCGAATAAGGCCAGCGGCACACCGTTGGGCAAACCCCAATCGCTCCGCCGGCTGGGGCCTGGGTAAAATTCTTTCGGGTCTACTCCATTAATGATAACACGAATCCGCTCATCCGGTACGCCGATTTGCAGAAGTTCCCGGCGGATTTGTTCTGACACGGCCACCACGCTTTTCGCGGCAGAGAATGCCTTTCGCTCCAGTCGGGCATTGAGTGCCGAATACATCCATTGGTACAGCCCGTAGAGGTCGCGGCGGAGCCGTGCCGAGTGAACGGGCGAGCGCAGCCAGGCGCTGTGGACGAAATGGACGGCGTTGACATCGCTGGCGGCCCAGGTGATAAAGCCGTTGACCTGAACGATGTCTACCTCTCGGCGATGCGCCTTCAGCCAATGCGCGCTTTTCCAGGCGAAGACCTGGCATTTGAGCAGGGCAGTCGGCCAGGCGGCGACCGAGATCGGTACCCAGGTGACGGCGGGGTGCGCCCGGAACTCCTGGGCGACCTCGGAAGCAATCAGCGTCAGGTGATGCCCCTGGCTGAGAGCCTCGCGGACAACCTCGTAATTGACGCGGCCCTGACCGTCTCCTTTGCAGAACTTGTGGGTGACGATGGCTAGTTTCATCGTGCGGACCAAGCTTTCGGAATCCTGATTGCAGCTTCCTGTGAATCAGTCCTTTCCAATGTTTGCGTCCGCTGCATCCGATCAAGCGCGCCAATGCAGAACCAGATCAAGAAGGCAATGGAATACTGCCCGCCATTCAGCCATTGCCCGAAGTTCAGAAACAGGATGCCGACAATTGCCAGCGCGACCCCGGAACGCGCCTGATGCCAGTAGTGGACGGCAGTGACAAGGACAAGGCCGACGATCCCAAGGTACAGCAGTCCCCCCATGAAGCCTAGAGAGACAAACATATTACTGATGTCCATCTCCGTGCTGCCTTCCCCGGCTCCGAACTTCTGGGCGGCAATCGTCGTCGCGCCCAAGCCTCTACCGATCGGAGTCCTGAAGCCCTCCGCGAAGCCGTTCAGAATCATCCCCGAGTGAACGCCGACGGTTGACGTTTTTGCGTTTGTCGGGTCCAGCAGTCCGCTCGTCTGGTGGTTCACCAACTCCTGCGTTTGGGACGAGAACTGCATCTGCTGGGCCTGCTGCAAGCTCAAGACCAGCCCGGTGACTGCCAGGGCCAGGGCCAGGGCGCCGCGCGGCAGCCACACCCGGATGTTTCGGCCCTGGATCGCCCACAAGGCGACGCAGGTGGCGAGAGTGGAGACGACCGGCCCGCGTCCGGACTCGAAGAACACAGCGAGGCCCAGGAGAGGGATCGGCACTAGGGCAACATATTTACCCCGGAGAAAGGCCGCCCAGAGGAGGACGATGCCAAGACACAGGAACCAATCATACTCGGCGGGGAAGGTGAAAAACGCAAAGGCCCGACTTCCTCCCCCCACATGGAGCGCTTCCATATGGGTGAGATGAACCCACTGCTCTTCGCTAGGCAAGTAACCAAACCAGGTCTGGTAAAGGCCGTAGACCGCAGCCAGGATGGAAACTCCAGCGGTCACCATGAAGAGGCGCTTCAAAATGGCGGATGTCCCCTTCATGCGGCCCAGATAAAACCAGATCACCGGCACGATGTAAAACAGCGCGCCCGCGATGCCGACGGCGAGGCCGCCCTGCAAGGGGTTGATGATCTCCGCCGCCATGAAGACCAGCAGGATGTTCAGCAGGCGGGGCAGTCCTTTGGCGGTCGGCAACCGGCGGGTCGGCAGCAGGTTCAGAAAAAACAGGATCGCCAGAAGCGGGGCGACCAGCAGCAGCAGGTCATTCTGAGGCCAGCCGAAGACGGGAATCAGCCAGCGCCGTACCCCCCCCAGGAACGCCAAAAAGACCAGCAACGCGGGAATGCCGACCATCGGCGAATAGGTCAGGAGCATGAGTAGGCAGCCGAAGAGGGTCAGCACCAGCAAAACGCGCTGACCGTCCGGCGTCTGAAACAGGAACGACGCGGCGATGGCGACAACGGCTAATCCGACCAGCCATAGGACGTTGGATACCCCACCGTTCTGATGACCTGATTTCCCGGAAGGAAGGGGACGGGCCAGTTGCGGGGTCGGTGGGTTATTCAAGGGCTTTTTTGCACTCCACTGGCAAGCAAGCGGGTCAGGGCGGCGATGAAATTACGGGCATATTGCTGCGTCGAGAACTCTAACGCCCGTTCACGGGCTGCCTGGCCTAACCGATGCGCGAGACCGGAGTCGTTCAGATAACGCAGGACGGCTGCGGCAAGCGCGTCAGCATCGCCAAATGGAGTCAGCAGGCCGTGGACGCCATGCGTGATAATCTCCGTTGGCCCCCCCGCGTTTCCGGCGATCACTGGCTTTCCCAGGGCCATGGCTTCAATGATGACGATCCCAAACGGTTCTCGGTCGGCAGCATGGACGAAAACATCCATCGCCTGCATCCATTCCGGGATGTTGCTTTGCAGCCCGGCCATGATCACCGCCTGCGTCAGCCCCAGTTCGGCAACACGATGCTCCAAGTACGGCGCGTAATCCGCCTCCAGAGCGTGCTTTCCTCCGACAACAACGCAGTGTGCGTCGGGGTAACGCTGCAAGACCTGCGGCATGGCCTCGATCAGCACATGAATCCCTTTCCAGCGCTGAAGTCTCCCGACAATGCCGATCAGCGGCCCCTCGGGCGGCAGCCCCAGCCGGCGACGCGCTTCGGCGGTAGTGGGCAGGCGGGTGGGGGCAAAGCGCTCCAGCTCGACGCCGGGATACACGACCGCCAGCGGCCTCGGCGGAAGCATCCGGGCCTGCGCCCTCGCTCCGGCAACCGAGCAGGCAAGAATGCCCCGCGCGGGCAGCAGCGTCGCCGCCAGTTCCAGGCGGCTGGCCGTTGACGGCATTCCGAGCTGATACCAAAGGGCGGGAGTGTGCGCTAGTCCGGCGGCTGGGCTGCCGTACAAGTGCGACTTGGACATCCAGCTAAACACTGCCTCGGCCTGCGTCTGCCGGAGCAGGGCCGCAATCCGCAGCACGGTTAGCGCGAACCGATGAACCTGCCGCAGACGCCCGGCCTCGATCACATGCGTCTCGATGCCCAGTCCCGCCACCTGCGCCACCATCGGGCCGGGTTCCGTGAAGATCACGACCCACTCGACACCGGCATCTCGCCCTTGCTGCATCAAATGCCAGAGCATCAGTTCCCCGCCACCGCGCTGCTCGGCCAGCGGCATGATGATTGCGATCTTCATGCCTTAGTCTCGCCGAAAGGTTTTGCCTGAAGGAAAGCCCACTGCTGACCTGCGGGTCTGAACTCGGAAACTGCAAGCCGCCGCTCTTCCGGCTCCGAAAACAGAAGTTGTGAATAACGTTCGGCGTTTCGTTCGACGGCAGTTATCATCGTGGCAGTATGCGTCTCACGGAACCGACCCAGAACAAGAGGCGTAAGTCCTGGCTGTACCTGATCATGGAGTTCCACCAAAATGTCCGATTTCGCCATCGCTGGGACAAGAGCGGGCTGTAACAATTCGGCTTCGTACCCTTCGCAATCACAGATGATGAGTGAACGGCCCGATATAAGCGCATTCAAATCGGTAGGCTCACACTTGCCGAGAACAGTCACTTGCTCCTCAACGGCGTTGAGCCGCGCCATTTCCTTGCATAGTGCCTGAGCTTCTGGGTCAATGTCGAAGGCATAGACACGGGTGCGCGGTAGGCGCATGGCAAGACCGTTCGCATAATAGCCTTCCGCGCATCCGATGTCTATAATAGCCGCATAATCTGTCGCCACGGTCTGCCCAATAATGTCGTGCAGTTCCTCCTCATAGCTACCCAGCAATTTCGGCATCAGCGCACTTCCTGTCGCCTGAGGGACGTAGGCCATGCCGGCGAACGGCCCGCTGAGTACGCACTGGCCGTGCTCAGTGATGAAAGCCTGCGTCAGTTCTGGAAGGCCCATCCGTTGCTCAAAATGGCGAATATGCCGCCGCTGGCGTACTTCTTGCCAAGTGCTTGCCGCTTTTGGCGCAACGAAGGACAGCCATTGTTTAACGAGTTGCTTGACTGTTCGCTGGCTCATGCTGAACCCTCTTTTGTCTGCCGAATGGCAGTGAGTGCGGCCATCAAACGATCTGCTACCTTTTCCCAGGCAAACTCCTGATGGTAAAGCCGTTCGCCCTGCTGCCCCAGCTTCTGCTGTAGCGACCGATCCTTAACAAGCCGCAGAACAGCGGCGGTGAAAGCGTCGGGCGCATCTACGTCCGCCAGGAGGAAGGCTTTTTCATTCTCTGCCAGAAGCATTTGGTCGGTCTGGACGCCGAAGGTGCTGACGGTGGGGATGCCGTGCTGCAAGGCCGTCATGAGCGATGTCCGGCGGGTCGAGACGCCGCCGGTGATGGGGACAAGGTAGATGTCCATGGCGGCGAAGCGCCGGGAAACCTCGTCGGCGTCGAAGGGGCCTTCCGCGCGAACCGGCAAGCCCTGAAGCGCCTCGCAGACCGCCGCGCTATGCGGCCCAATGTACAGCGCCAGGACGTTTGAGTTCTCGTCATAGGCCGCCTGCACGGCGGCGCGGATCAGGGGCAGCAGGCGCGAGGAGTGCGCGGTGCCGAACAGGCCGAGAACGAGGGTGCCTTCCGCGATGCCGAGGCGCGCGCGGGCTTCCTCGCGCGTGATGGCGACGCGCGGCATGTTGGAGCCGACCGGCAGATGGACGACCGGCTTGCCTGGAAACCAGCGCCGATACTGGTGAACCCAGGGGTCAATCGAGAAAAAGATTACGTCCGCAGTCCGCCCCAGCATCCAGAACTGCCACCGCTGCCAGGTCGTCATCACGGCGAACTTCCAGCTAATGACGGGAACGAAATCCTCATGGGCCATCCAGGCGAACCGCGTCTGCGGGCAGCGCCGCTTGATCCGCCGCATCGCCAGCGGGAGGTAGGGGTTCAGCCCCCACTTCCCAAAACTGAACTGGTTGAACTGAAGCAGCACCCAATCCGGCTTGTCCCGCTCCACCGCCGCCACCAAATTGTAGACGCTACTCGGCCTGTCCGGTGAAAACACGGTCTCAAGGCGGACGCCGGGAATGGCATCCGGCGTCTGCGCTCCGGTCAGCACGGTGACGGTCGCCGAGTGGGCGAGTTCGGCGGCCAAGTTGGCAGTGTAATCCCCGATCCCGTCCAGGAGAGGCGGCAAGGCGGCGGCAATGATATGGATTTTCAACGTTCTTCTGACTTCGCTATTTGGATCGCCCGTTTGTAAGCACAGAGATGGGTTTTCGCAGCGGCTCGCCATGTGAACTGCCGCGCGTGCTGCTGGGCTTTCTTGCCTAACTGAAGCCGCAACTGAGGATCGTTGATTAAGGTGTTGACTGCATTGGCAAGTGCGGCGGGATCTAATGCAGGAACAAGCAGAGCATCTTCTTTGTCTTGAAATAAATCCGCTGGTCCCCCCGTGCAAGTCGTTACAATAGCCATCCCCGCCGCCGCCGCCTCCATCAGTACCAGGCCCCAAGGCTCGAAAAAGCTAGGAAACACAAAAATCGAGTGAGACAAATAAGCCTCACGAAGCTGATTGTCGTCGGCATGTGGGACAACATGGATGCTCGGCCATAACTCATTAGGAAAGGAAGCTAATACTTCTTGTTTAGAATATCCGGTGCCCATAAGGCAAAGGCTGAAATTAGGATCGCTTCGGTGAAGTTTCTGAAATGCCTCGACGAGAGTTTGATTGCCCTTTCGTTCAAGCCAACTCCCGACGAACAAGAGGGCCTTTTCTTTTTTCAGAATATCCTTTTGATCATCAAAGAACAAAGGCGCGACGCCATTCTGAACGCGAGATACTCTTTCGGTTGGTAAATGCAATACGTTGTGCAAGTACTTCTCGTCATAAGAGTTCAGGCACATCACCTGATGACAGTTTTTCAGAGCATATCTCGCCTGAGAAAGCAACGTCAAAGGGACAAGTACCCGGCTTTTGTGGCTGGTCACTCTCTCTATCCTTTGGTTTAGCTTCAGATGAAGTTTCCATTGAGCCTCTTCCAGCCCGTGTGACATTAAGACACAGGGAGGGAGAGATTTATCGAAATGCTGTGCTTGACAGTACCACGCGGCGCTTGGCTCATGTATTTCAACAACATCGTAGTAGCCGCGCTCCCGGAGGCACTTGCGGATGGCTCCAATCAGGGCGATTGGAAAGACCAGACGGTCACTTGAACCCCTACAGAAGCGGCGGACATCCTCTGAAAACAGCAGGTCTACAGTATGACCCATTTCACGCAATTCATCAGCGGTCATGTGCATGACGCGCCCCATGCCAGAATTGCGACTGTTGATAATATTAGCGATTTTCAGTATACGCATAACGTCTCATTATTCACTGCCAGGGTAGGCTGTAATCGCCAAATTCATAGGTCAGGTTCGTGTTGCGCTCACCAATCTTTCGGGCGGGAACACCCGCAACAATCGTATAGGGTTCGACAGACCTGGTGACGACGGCTCCGGCGGCAACGACCGCCCCGCGTCCGACCGTCACGCCCGCCAGGATAGTGGAACGGGTGCAAAGCCAGACATAATCTTCAATCGTGATTGGTTTGGCAAAACCTAAGAAGTACTCACCGTCCTGTACCTCATGCGAACCAGCCACCAGCAGGACATGAGAGGAGATGTTGACATTGCTGCCGATCTTTAACCCGCCGCGCCCGTCCAAGTAGCAGTGGGTATTAACCACAGTTCCTTTTCCTATGGTTATGCTGGCTGCCTCTTGCATATGAGTGGACATTAAGATCGTGCTTCTAGCCCCAATTTTGATGCCCAGTCGTCGGTAATTTTTCATGCGGAGATTATGAAACGGAATCTGGTTGATCACATAATTGCACAGGTAATCCTTAGTCGGAACAAAAGGAGGTCGTTTCATTTCTTCACTCATAGTGCGCGGTAACGGACATAATATTTTCTCTCCCAAAGGGGTAGGCGCGGAATGACATAGAGTGTTTCAAGGCGAGAGAACGCCACTACTCTCAATTTGAAACGGAAGGCCGATGAAAGTCTTCAAAATACCCATCGCCACAATCCGCGCCCGTTCCGGCTCCACATGCAACTTCGTGACAGCATAATCGCGATCATACCGATTAAGCAGCAAGGCCATATCTGCCTGTCGTAGCGAAGTAGCCACTTCCCATAAACGGTAACTGCCATGGTACAGCGGGTATTTCCAACTCAACCGGACTTCGCCCATCTTGGCATCTTGACGCAGGTTTGCATCAAGTGTGTGCTCCAACCCGTGGCTACGAGTGATAAGTGCATGAGATTGTTTGGCTCCTGGACGACCCCTTCTTGCCCAAACCCAGGCTTTACCTGTTGAAACGTCAATAATGTCGAACTGACCCGCGTGTCGGGTTAAGAAATGCGATAGCCGCCATGGGAACTGAAGCTGAAGAGATGCATTGACACCGTCCTGGTGCTTACTAAAAGCAGATGCAAAATCATAGTATTTCACTTCGCAACCGATGGACTGGAGTGCCGCCCCGAGTGCAAGCGTGGCGCCTGGGGCACCAAGATTTGGGTCAAGATAACAATGAAGACACAGCAGAACTCGCATTAATATCCTCTTCCATTCGCTCGTTTTACCTCTTGTTGTTTACAGCGATTCCTATTTGCTGCACATCAGAAGAATCAAGAACATAAATGCTATAGCCACTCAAAACATCATCTGCCGCGCGTCGCACCTCTGACTCAACAAAGTCATGAAACATGACGACTGCGTTTGGTTTTAGATGAGGGGCAATTACTTCTAGCTCCTCTTTTACGCCTTCGTAATCATGCCGACTGTCCTGAAAGAACAATTCAGGAGTCACCTTCGCTAATACTGATGGCATCATCTCTGTTGATGGACGCCCTTTGTGCATTTCTACATGAGGCATCAGGATTTTTGGAATATGGTTACCTGCTTTTTGATAAATATCAAAGGTGTATACTTTTCCGCCTTGCTTGTCCTTTAGGGCACTCGCCAAGTATGCAGTTGAAAAGCCCCAGTAGGTGCCAGTTTCAAACACGTTTTGCGTTCCACTCGCGTAGCAGACCGAATACAGTGCTCTGCCCGTGTCGGGATGAACTGTATTTGAGCGAGCAAAGCCAGCATCTAAACGCCTCACGATGCGTGGGTCAATGATCTTTCTCATCGACATCTCTCGATGCCTGTTGTGATTGACTTGCTGGATCGCTTCCTCTTGAGCAGTTGTTATTCCAGATGAGAAGCCATAATAATGGCCCAAGAATTCATCTAGCTGAATCTTTTCCATGGTATATTTTCCTTGTTGCCCACATTACCTACAGCCAGGCGCTCATTTTACTCAGATACTGCGGGTCGTGAATGAAGTTTCAAGCGCCTCTGCCTGAAGATAAAGCAAATATATTGCCAATCATTCAGCGTCGGGCAGATACCGTAAAAGCTTTCTTTGCCAAATATTTTCGTAAAGAACCATGCAGATACGAGACAGTAGACGCTATAACCACAGGTCGATGCTAATCCGGCCCCAAATATCCCCATTCTAGGCACTAACAGCCAAAGCAATGGCGTCATCACAACTAAAGAAACCAACTCTGCGGTAGTTGTCACACCGGGCTTGCCTGTGCCTCGTATGTTTGTTACCATAGTGATGGCTACACAGAGAGCCACAGTGCCTGGTAACAATACTCTCAGCGTCGGAACTGCTTCCGCGAAGCGATTTCCCCAAACAAATGGCACGATCCAAGGAGCGATAAAAAATAATACTGTCGCACATATGCTGACAACAATCAGCATCCAACGCGTAGTTCTTGCGGCTAAAATGCCTCGTTCATAATCGTCCATTTCACCTGAAACTTTTGGATACATAACGGTGGCAATAGAGGCCGCAATCTGCTTGAGCATTTCAGAGAGGGTGACAGAAAAGGCATAAAGCCCTAGAGCTTTAGGCGCAACGATAGCAGTCATGACAAGTTGATCTAAACGACCATTTGCAAGATTAGCCAGAGTGCCAATGTGCATTTTGGACGAGTAGGAAAGCGACTGGCGTAACAATGCGACATCAGGACGAAACGAGATACAATCGTCGACAGCCAAGTATCGTAAAGTTAATCCGAGCTGTAACCATGATCCTGCCCAGTTTGTCAGCAATGCCGACATCACTGTCAATAAATGCATTTGCCATAAAATTAGCAAACAAACGGCTGTCAAGGCAGGAGAAGCAAGGCGAACAAGCCCTAATTGATCAAAACGGCTCGTACTATTCAGCAATGTCGCAGCATAGTCTGCCCACAAGCTTGCGGGCAATGTCCACAAAATAATCATCAGGAGCAGATGCTGCTGTGGGGTTAAAGGGATATAGAGTGGCAGGATAAACGATGCCACACCTCCTACAATAATCCCCAGCACGAGTGCAGCCCAGAATGAGTTGGCAAACAGCCGTCGCCGAACCGTGGCACCAGATGATCCATAATATATATTCGCATATCCCAAGCTCATGCCGCCCGCCCACGTCAGCATGAGCGGCCAGATCAGCACTGTCGTCATAAGACCTCGACCGTATGGTCCAAGCGTTCGTGCCAGAAGTGTGCCTGTCAGTAAACCCAGCAAAGCAACGCCGAAGTTAGATCCAAAGGTGATAGTGGCGTTGCGTAAGAAATTCATATGTCAACAAGCCAATATTCCGGTAAGGTCTAGGCGTCCCTAAAGGTGCGACAGTGTGCCCAGGAACGACAGGGCACCGAGAGACGAGAGCACGTCACCGAGGCCCTTGGGGTGGTTCCGGGTCTGGACGTACAGGATGTCGCCGGAGCGCAGGTTCAGGTCGGGGGCGCTGCCCTTGCCTTTCAGAAGGTCGTCGGCGTTGACGACTAGGACGACCGCCTTGCCGTCGGGGCCGCGCCGGACGATGTCTACGTTCTTTTTGTCGCCCTCCGCCGTGATGCCGCCGACCTGGGCCAGGGCGACGGTCAGGGGCAGGGTCTCGCCGTCGGGGATGGGGAAGACGCCTTTCGTGCCGACTTCGCCCAGGGCCAGGATGCGGGCGGTGTTGGTGGGGATCAGCAGCACGTCGCCGGGGGCGAGGCGGACCCGGCCCGCGGGGGCGTTCAGGTCGCTCGTCAGCAGCGGGCGCAGGTCATAGATCGTCACCTGCCCGCCGTGCATCACCTGCGCCTGGGTCAAGGCCGCTTTGGGCGTTGGCCCGCCGGCCTGCGTGACGACGGACAGCAGCGAAGCGCCGCCCGCCTTCACGTCGTAGGCGCCGGGCTTGCTGACTTCGCCGATCACCTGCACCTGCGCCAAAGCCTCGCGCGGGGTCAGAAACAGGACATCGCCGGGCGCGAGCGGCAAGTTCTGGGACCGGTCGGCGCCCGAAAGCAGCGGGGGCAAGTTGATCACGACGTTCTCCTGGCCGCCCGCCGTCACCAGGGTCGCCTGCGTCATCTCCGGGCTGGCCGCCGGGCCGCCGCTGAGGGCGAGGAGGTCCAGCAGGTGCATGCCCTGCTTGTAATCGTACTGCCCTGCCGTTTTGGCCCCCGCCCCCAGAATGCTGACCCGGCGCGCCCGCCCCGCGCGCAGCGTCACCGTCACCTGCGGCTGGTTGAGCTGGTCGCTCAGGCCCCGAATCAAGGTCCGGGTCAGCCCATCCACGGTCTGGCCCGCCGCGTGGACCTTGCCCAGCAGGGGGTAGTTGAAGGTGCCGTCCGGCAGGACCGTGACGCTGGCCTTGAAGTCCTCGTGGCCGAGCACGGAGATGTCGATCTGGTCGTCCGGCGACAGCACGTAATCCAGGGCCGATGTCGGGGCGTGCGGCGCGGGGGCGACGCCCGTCACGAAGGCGACGGGCGGGGGGCCATCCGCCCGCACCGGCAGGGCGGGCGCGAGCAAGGCGGGCGCCGACAGCAGCAAAGGGGCCGTTCGGTAAAGGGGGTACTTCACTTGTGTTCTTCCTCGTCGGCGGGGGCCGTCGGCAGCAGGGCGGGGCGCGAGGCCCGTCCGTCCCCCAGCGCCGGGCTGCTGTACTGATAGTTGTAGTAGTAGCCTTCGCCGTCCTGAGCGCGCATTTTGTTGAAGGCGATCCCCAGCAGCGTCGCGCGGGCCTGCTTCAGAAGCTGCAAGGTACGCCGCGCCGATCCCTTCTTCGTCGCGCCGGTTTCCACCACCAGGATCGTCCCGTCCATCTGCGAGGCGAGGATGACGGCATCCGCCGCCACCAGCACCGGCGGGCTGTCGAAGATGACGACGTCGGCCTGCGCCATCAGATCTTCCACCAGGGTGCGGAACTTGCGCGAATTGAGCAGCTCGCCGGGATTGGGCGGCGTGGAGCCGGCGGTCAGGACCGCCATGCCCGGCATGACCTCCTGCGGCGCGAGGGCCGCATGCCCCAGCAGCACGTCCGTCAGCCCCGGCACCGGCTTGAGGTTCAGAATCTTATGCATGGACGGGCGACGCAGGTCCGTGTCCACGAGGAGGACCTTCTTGCCGTCCATCGCCATGGCGAAGGCAAGGTTTGCCGCCGTCGTGCTCTTACCCTCGCCGGGGTTGGCCGACGTGACCATCAGGGTGCGCGCCGGGGCGTCCACGGTGGCGAAATGGATGTTCGTGCGCAGCACGCGGTAGCTTTCCGAGGCCGGGTCCAGCCCCTGCATCTGCGGCAGCAGGTGGGCATCGGCGGCGCTCAGGGCCGGCACCGTCCCCAATGACGGCAACCCCAGGATGCGGTTCGCCTCGTCCACCGTGTTGATGCGGTCATCCAGGAACTCCTGCATCAAGGCCAGGCAGAGGCCGACGAACAGCCCGATCAGGCAGGCAAAAATAATGCTCTGCATCCGGTGGGGCCGCACCGGGGTCAGCGGCACGGCCGCGCTCTCGATGATGCGGGCCGTGGCGTGGTGCGCCTTCTCGCGCAGGTTGAGGTCGCCGAGCTGGTCCGTGAAGTTCTTGTCGGACGCCTGCGCCGCGTCATGCTCGCGCGTCAGGCGGTCCAGGGTCAGTTCCAGTCCTGCGTAGTTGCCGACCTTCTTTGTGGCCTGGATCAGCGTCTCGTTCGTCAGCGCCATCTGAGTCTGCAAAACGGGTATCTGCGCTTCCATGTCTGCGATCTTCTCGCGCAAGCTCTGACGATAGGCACTCGGGCTGATTGTCTCGCTGCCCGTCAGAGGGGGCTGATCGGCCAGCCTCTGCCGGAGAGAAGCGATCTGGGCATCCAGGGCGCGCACCGCCGGCGCCTTCGGCGTCAGGCCGCCGGGCTGGATCATACCCACGCGCTGGACTTCGAGTTGCCGGATCTCGTCTTTGAGGCTTACGAGAGCCGTGTTGGTCGCCTGAGTCTGGACGGTGGTCGTCGTCGGCTGCTCGGCCAGGAGATGGCGGTCGGAAGCGATCTGGGCGCGCAGGACGATCAAATCCGACTGCGCTTTTTGCTGGGCGATGGTCAGCTCGGTGACGCGGGCGATCTGGTCGTCGCGGTTCTTCGTGAGTTCAGCAATGTGGCTTTGCTGTTTGAATTTCTTAAGGGCCGTTTCCGTGGCGTTCAGCCTTTGGCGGGCCAGCGCGCCCTGCTTGATGACGAACTGGCGCGCGTTTTCCATCTCGCCCAGGTTCTGGCTGAGGTCCTGGTCAATGTACAGCTTCAGCAGGGCGTTCGGGGCCGCCGCCGCCATCTTGGGGTCATTCGACTCGCCCACCACCTCGACTACGTTTGTATCCTTCACGTTGGAAACGGTCAGCGAGGCTGGTCCGACCTGTTTCTCGACCTGATCCAGCAGAGGGGCGGCTTGCAGGACTTCCACCTGCGTGTCCACTGTCTGCTGCTGGCTGATCTGGAACAGGGAGGATAACGGATTGCTGGAATCGACCGTGTTCAGGTTGTAGGACGGGCCTTCCACGAGCATCTTCGCGCTTGCCTGGTAGACGTTCTTTGCCATCAGGGCCTGGGCCACGCCGATGACGGCGATCAGGACGAACGCCTGCAAAATGATCCAGCGCCGCCGCCGCAGGATGCCCAGATACTCCTGCAACGAAAAGCCGGCAGACATATTCTCATCGTCCGGTTCCATCAATTACTGCTTCCCCTTGCTGCTCCTGCTGCGGCATTTACATTGTACCGTATCTTGAGCATGCCTTGTCATCCCTATCTGTTTGCTTGTATTTGTCTTGTGCAGGCCGGCGAACCCTCGGCTTCCTCAGCGGCCACAAGAGTAGAGTTCAAGAAAGAGAGTTCAAGAAAGAGTCAATGCAAAATCCATGCCAACTCGCGTTCCCGCTCATCCTTAGCCGTAACCGGTCCCACGGCGATCAGACTCCCCGGCGTCGGAGCAGTGGTCCGTGGGGCAGCCCCGGAAAGGCAGCATCTTCGCCGAAGCGGTGGCTCTGGACGTGAAATCCGACGCGAGGACTTCTATACAGAATGGCTTCCAGGGGAGTGGGCGAGAGAATGAAAGTAGCTGGGTACTGTCTTACGTCTTGCTGCTGTAGGTCATTATACCTTGCCGCGTTGCATTTTTCCGCACTGGGCGCTGCGACCCCGAATCAGACGACGCTTTATCAGACGACGCTTTATCGGGTGCGGTCTGTCTCTATGTTTAGTCTCATGTTTATCTGATGGCGCGCCCGCCATATTAGGCTTCCATGCAAGAATCATGCCAGAGGCTGATCAAGGAACGGTGGGGCTGATTAAGTTCGCGCTGCCCGAGGAGAAGGGCGCAAGAAGGCTCGTTCTTGCGCCCGCGCAGGCGGGGTTTGGGCGCCCTCTAGCCCAGGGGTTCAGCCCTGGGAAAAGAACAGCAAGCGTCCCAGAAAAAATAAGAAGCGCCTTCAAAAACATGGTAGAAAGTCTTGGGCATCACGGAACTGAATAACGCTTGATGTGAAATGATTTTGCGTGTTCATCGCCTAAAATGAGAACTCCGCCAGTCTGAGCGGCGAGTGTCCCTGCTCCCGGTTGTGCTTGGCCGCGAGGGTCAAGCCCGTGATCTTGGCGAT